>Ga0209023_10000129_pt1 | contig 130221 bp, 121 predicted proteins | sample LakOneMetagenome_FD_187468 | JGI IMG/M metagenome (GOLD analysis project Ga0209023, IMG submission 187468) | Freshwater and sediment microbial communities from Lake Erie, Canada (SPAdes) (version 2) | ecosystem: Environmental > Aquatic > Freshwater > Lentic | place: Lake Erie, Canada...
TGATAGGGCGCAAATGTAAATAGGCTGTTTGCTTCAAAATCGTGCCCATCAAAGTCGGCATTTACTTTTCCTGAGCCCTCCGTTATCCAGATAAGCGTGAAGAAGTTATTTCGCTGTAGATGATTGAAAAAAGAATTATCATCAAATGAAAAAAGCTTAAAGGCAGGGCTTCCGTTTTGCTGATTCAGCAAAGTAAAAGAGGTTTGATTGAGCATATTTAAATTTTAATATTTAACGTTTTAACAGATAGCATTCATATCTTAATACAATTGTAATTTTTTTTTATCCTGATAATTTTGCATTATACCTGGTAGTTTTTAAATATAGTTGTAGCAATATGGCCGCCAAAACCGAAAGTATTGCTCATGGCATAGTTAATTCTTTTTGGCTCTGCTTTACCTAATACCAGATTAAATTTACCCACATATTCCGGCCCTACTTCAGTAGTATTAATTGTTGGAGGTACCATATTATCGCCAATAGCTTTTATACAAATAATTGCTTCAATAGCACCGGCAGCACCCAGCAAATGCCCGGTCATTGATTTTGTAGCACTTATATGCAGATCCTTTCTTTCGCCAAATACTCTCCGTATTGCTTTTAGTTCGCTTTCATCGCCAATATGAGTAGATGTTGCATGAGCATTTACATATTCAATTTGTGCCGGGCTAATTTCTGCATCATCTAATGCATCCAACATTCCAAGGTAGGCACCTTCACCCTCGGGATGTGTACCGGTTAAATGATAGGCATCTGCCGCCATCCCGGTTCCTACAATCTCAGCAAAAATTATTGCCCCTCTGCTTAATGCAGACTCCAGGCTTTCAACGACCAATGCACCAGCGCCTTCTGCTATGACAAAACCATCCCTATTTATATCAAATGGCCGGGATGCTTTTTGTGGATGCTCATTATTTGTTGACAGTGCTTTGGATGCATTAAAACCACCGATTGAACTTTCATTGATTGGAGCCTCAGAACCTCCTGTGATGATCATATCTGCTTTACCTAGGCGAATATAATTACAGGCATCAATAATGGCATTATTTGAGGAGGCACAGGCAGAAACAGTAGAAAAATTAAGTCCTCTTAATCCATAACGGATAGAAATGACACCAGATGGAATATCTGCAATTATTTTAGGAATGAAATAAGGATTAAACCTGGGAAGTTTACCTCCATTTACAAACTCTTCCACCTGGTCCTGGAATGTTTTTATGCCACCATTGCCCGAACCCCAGATAACGCCAATTTTGTTTCTGTTTAACTTTTCAAAATCAATACCTGCGTTTTTTATAGCTTCTTCTGCCGCAGCTACAGCATACTGTGTAAACAGATCATATTTACGGGCTTCATTCTTCTCAAAATAATCCGCTGCATTAAAGCCTTTTACTTCGCCTGCAAATTTGGTTTTAAAATTAGTTGTATCAAACTTTGTAATTAACCCTATGCCACTTTTTCCGGCAACAATATTTTGCCAGAATTCTTCGACATTATTACCCAGGGGTGTTATTGCTCCCATGCCTGTCACCACCACTCTCTTTAATTCCTTCATCATAACCGTTGTTCTTTTATTTTTTGCTTCAACTCCTTTATTTCTTCTTCCAGCTTGCTGATCTGGCTTCGTTGGGAAGCGAATGCGATCTCAATATCAGCCAGTGTATAGCGGGGTATAATGTGCTGCGGACAATTCCAGTCATAGGCCTCAATGTGCATTACCATCATACGCTCGGGCCTGAATTTATATCCACCCAGATCAAGCTGGTCATACAAAGCCGGATCATCCTTCAATTCCAATATCTCCATCCTTGCAAGTATTTTCAATCTCGCCCTTGCGGGGTAATCTACCATTATAAGTGCAACATTATTATTGGTGGCCATGTTACCAACGGTAATGTATTGCATATTTCCCTTGGAATCGATAAAACCCAAACGCTTTGAATCCAGCACTTTTAAAAATCCTTTTGGCCCTCCACGATGCTGTATGTAGGGGAAATTATTTTCTCCTATACTGGCTAAATAAAAGCTATCCCTTTGTGATATAAAGTCAATTTCATTTTCTGTTAGCCCGTCAACATAAGTATCTTTTTCCATCCTGGCATAAGCCGACCTGCTGCCCAGCTTTTCCTGCATTTCTTTTACTGCAGTTGTAAACGCTATTTCCGCAAAATTTTTTGCCATGGTAAAATCTTAATTCCAGTTAAAGGCCAAGCTGAGTTCAATCTGTTTACGATTATACAACAACATACCAGCATCTCTTAATTCATTAAATAACACATTTACAGTCTGACGGGATGCAGATATTGAATTGGCAATATCAGTATGTGTCAGATAATTACTTAACACAATTTTTCCTCCTACTTTACTACCATCAGTTTGAGCCCAGTTTTTGATGAAGTGTATAAGACGGGATTTAGTATCGCAAAAAACGAGATCCGAATGACGGTGCTCCAGCCGGGTTAGCTTAGCTGTTACAATACCGGCAAACGAGATCAGCATGGACGGGTTTTCCTGCAAAATATTCTTAAAATCAGAAACAGTAAAAACACAAATCAACACATTAGCTGTTAGTGCCTCTGCATATTCATCTTTTGAAGGATGACCATCCATGGACAGATTACCGAAAATATCCGGCGCTGTAATAATATCTTTAATTAATTCAGTTTCACGCTGGCCAAACTCTGCCACTTTTATTTTTCCGCTGATAAGCAGGAATATTTTGCTAAATGCTCCATCACCAAAACTTATTGTTTCGCCACGATAAACAGTCCGGACCCTTACCAAAGATGCGGCTTCCAATATTTTTTCCTTGCTTATATTGGCAAATAATGGATGATTTTGCAGATAATCACATGTTGTTTCGGTTGTCATTGTCTTTAGATTTTGAATTAGTTATTATGTGCAGAGCTGTATATTTATCGAAAACAATAATTCTATCGACTGACCTCAGTCTTTTTCATTTTCCTCATCCATCTTTGATACAGCCCCCAGGTCATCCTGCGCCAAAACCTTATCCCACAAAGTATCTCCACATTCATCACAGATAAAAACTTCTTCTTTCTCAGCCTTTTCCAAAGGCAAACCAGCTACCATTCCCGGTTGCGAAACGCTATCTGATCCGGCGAAATTCTTTAAATCGTTTTTCATAATAAAGATTTTATAATTTTCTTTCTGTCTCTTTTATTGGCAAATCATTAATACTGGCATATCGTTTTGCCATCAATCCATTTTCATCAAACTCCCAGTTTTCATTTCCATATGCCCTGAACCATTGCCCGTCAGCATTATGATATTCATACTCAAACCTTACAGCCATACGATTTTCACGAAAGCCCCACAACTCCTTTTTAAGCTTATAATCTAACTCCCTTTCCCATTTTCCTTTTAAAAACTCTTTTACCGCCTCACGGCCATTAATAAAATCCGTTCTGTTGCGCCATTCGGTATCAATCGTGTATGCCAAACATATCCTTTCGGGATCTTTGCTATTCCAGGCATCTTCCGCCAACTGAACTTTTAGCAAAGCAGATTCCATTGTAAATGGCGGTAAGGGGTGTTTTTGTTCCATTTTTATTTTTTTAATTATGATAAACAAACGGGACAAAATAAACTTGCCCTGTATACTAGTTTTGTTATTTCTGTTTCAAGCGAATGTTGTTTGTCTTTTGCATACCACAAATGCAATTCACTTGCGTAATTGGCAGCAGTAGCAGGATCAGATTTTAGTAGCTTCACTAATTTTTGTGCTTCGGCTGGCCTTGGTCCCCATATACCTGTTACATTAAACTGTTCATCCAGCTGGATTAATTTGGGAATAGACCGGGTTTCATTCGTCAGGTACGCATCCATCAGTTCGGGATTCTGATCACGATAAACCAGTTTTATTTCTATCCTGCCTTCACTTATTTCAGCTACTTTATGAAAAACCGGTAAAGACTGTGAAGCATCTCCACACCAATGCTCCGTTACAATGAGCCAGTACATCTTGTGCTTAAGTTTCTTAACCTGATCAACAAGTGATATTGACATTTGATATGTCCTTTCAACCCGGTGTATACGATGCTGGTTCAGCCTAATGTATTCCCTGATTTTAAGATCTTTATTCATGACCAGGTCTTCGGCCATTTTCTGTTTGTATTCATCATACCCGATTCCCTTTTGCAGGTACCTGCCGTAGTCGTTTTTCTTCAGTTTGGCTGTTTTATTTTCTATTGGCATTTTTCAGACTTTAGCTTTTGCTTATTTGATAGGTCAAAGGTGATACTAATCAGATCATATTAAAATGGAGGAATTACGCAATGGGATGGACAAATTTCCCGGGTTGGCTATATGAACATTTCCCACCTGGCCCATCACCTTATAAATACCCCGTAAAACAGGCTTTGCACTCATGCGCTTTAATTATGCCCTTACTGCAGTTATCCCTTCTCTATACTTTTGTGGTGATATCGCTGTATTCACTTTAAAGAACCGGCTAAAATAATATTCATCCGCATATCCCAGGTTATAGGCAATTTCCTTTATTGCTTTATCTGTAAGAAATAGTTCACGTTTTGCTTCAATGATAATACGTTCGTTTATAATATCAGAAACTGTTTTGTTGTAATAAGTTTTTGAAACTTTTGTGAGTGTTTTTGTTGTTACATACAGCATGGCAGCATAGTCTCCCGGGGTATGTTTTGCTCTGAAATTTTCTTCAATGGCATCTTTTAGCTTTTGAAGAATATAGTGCTCTTTGTTATCCTTTCCTGCAATAACAGTTTGTTGTTGCTGCATTTTCAGCCGGGATACATTAATCAGGAATATTCTCAAATATGCAGCAAGCAAATCATGTTGTGCCAGCGAAGGATTCTGAATTTCTGCTTCAATTTTTTCACATAATGTATCAAAAGCTGCTCCTGAATCCGGGTCGATATTTACAAAGGGCAGCCTGTCTTCATTATTGTAAAGTACCTGTTTTAATCCCTTTTCTTTTTCATGTTCGTGAATAAAAATGAATTCTGTGTAAAAGTCTATAACTATCGCTTTAACCGGAGTGCCGGCAGAAAATATAAATGGCTGAAAAGGAGCAAAAGCAAATAAGGTATTATCCTGAAAATTACATGCTGAAAACCCCGTTTTTACTTTTCCGGTTCCTTCCTTGATCCAAATAAGAGAATAATGATTATTCCGCTGTACCTGGTTTGAAAAGCAGTTTTCTTCAAATTTAGAAAGCCTGAACAGAAGACTCCCATTTACCTGACTCACAATTGAAAAATCAGTTTGATTGGACATGATTATTGGTTTTGAGTAAATATTAGCAGGTTTAAAAAACAGCTTTCAAAGAGAGCTTGCAAATCATTTGATCAACTTTTCTATTTTCGAAATGAGAGAATCCTTCGAAATCAACCCAATTGCGAAATCGACCTGCTCTCCATTTTTGTAAAACAGGATTGTTGGCAATTCTACAACTCCGAATTGCTTTTTTAACGATGGAGCTTCGCCAATGTCAATCCTGTAAAACGATGCTGCATTTGAATACATTCTAAACATCTCCTTGTAAATTGGCCCCATCATCTGGCAGGGACCACTCCATTCCGCACAAAACCGTACGATCTGTAATCCCTTTCCATTAATTATTTTTTCAGTGAATGTTCCCTTATCAGCTATTTTAATCATTGCGTTCCCTTTATTTGGTACGGTTGTTATTGCCAAACGGAATGCCATAATATTTATCATAACAACGATTCGTCCTAAAATCAATACAGTAAAGGATTTTATCATTTTGAATATGCCTGCTTGCGGGTGAAAAACAGAATATATATTCACGAAATATCGGGAAAGTCACTATATTTCAGGAAATAACCAAGAGCAAAGAAATTTCTTTTACTAAATTTTCATCTTTCTTCTATCATCCAATACTTAGGCAAATTTTAAATCAAAAATATTACGGTATCGATTACAGTCAGGTTGTTAGAAAAGCAAACCGGTTTTACTGGCAATCCAAAATACCTCATTCGTACAAAAATTTCTGCAATGGCAAAAAAACAACTGTTGGATTTTGATAGGGATAGAAGCCTGGCTCATTTCACTTTTCAAAACCTGTCCGAAGCAATATACTGGGTAAATTCAAAAGAAGAAATCCTGTATGTAAATGATACGGCTTCCAAAATGTCGGGATATTCCACAGAAGAATTAACGGCTATGAAAGTGGGTGATATCAATCCAACTAACAAAGGCGCTGCTTTTAATTTTTTTTGGAATAGGTTAAAAACCTTAAAGCAAATTACTTTTGAAGCAAAACATAAACACAAAACCGGGTATTTATATGATGTAGAAATTGCCGCTAATTTTATAGAATACAAAGGACAGGAAATTACCTGCTCTATTATCCGGGATATACGACAAAGAAAATTAGCAGAGCAGGAATTAACGCTTGCCAATACCAGGCTTGAAGATCTGCTGAAGGAAAGTGAGGAACGATTCCGTGACCTGTTTGAAGAAGCACCCATTGCTTATGTTCATGAAGGGCTGGATTCAAAGTTTATTAAGGCAAACCGTGCAGCTTTAAGGATTTTAGGCGTTACGCCGGAAGAAGTTCCTTTTACATACGGGAAATCATTAGCCCCGCAAACCCCTGATGCACAGAAACGACTTAAAGATGCGTTTGAATCAATTGGTGGCGGTACCGATACCAGTGGAGTTGTCCTTGAACTCCGTCGCAAAGACAATGGGCATCCTATCTGGCTTCAATGGTGGTCGAACCCGGATATAGGCGGACAATTTACCCGTACCATGTTTATTGATATCACCGATAAAGTTTTGCTAGAACAGGAACAGGAAAAGCTACAAGCTCAAAATCTTTATCTCCAGGAAGAAATAAAACTGAGCCACAATTTTGAAGAAATCGTAAGCAGGAGTAAAAAATTTCATAAAGTATTGCAGCAGATCGAGCAGGTAGCATCTACCGATGCCTCTGTTTTAATTTTAGGCGAAAGTGGTACCGGAAAAGAATTACTGGCAAGAGCTGTACACAATATCAGTAAAAGGAGCAAACGCCCTCTTATAAAAATAAACTGCGCTACACTTCCCGCCAATTTAATTGAGAGTGAATTATTCGGCCATGAACGCGGTGCATTTACGGGAGCCATGGACAGAAAGATCGGCCGATTTGAATTGGCTGACGGAGGGACTATCTTTTTAGATGAGATTGGAGAACTTCCGGTTGAATTACAGGCCAAACTATTAAGGGTATTACAGGAGGGTGAATTTGAAAGACTTGGTAACCCAAAAACGATCAAGGTCAATGTACGGGTTATTGCAGCAACCAACCGCAATTTGGAAGAAGCCATCATTAAAAAGGAATTCAGGGAAGATCTGTTTTACAGGCTGAATGTTTTTCAAATCATTTCGCCGCCGTTGCGTAACCGCAAAGAAGATATCCCCTTATTGGTAGAGCATTTTGTAAAAAAATATGAAACCAAAATGGGCAGGGAAATTAAGATTATTCCCAAAAATGTAATTGATGCATTAATGCTGTATGACTGGCCCGGCAATATCAGAGAACTGGAGAACATAGTTGAAAGGGCATTGATACTTTCTGTTGGTAAAACGCTGGAATATGGTGACTGGATACCTTCTGTGAAAAATGCCGGCAATAAGCAATCTTTACTTTTAAAAATGGAGGATGTTGAAAGACAGCATATCATCAGCGTGCTCAATCAAACCAACTGGAAAGTCAGCGGCGAAAATGGAGCAGCAAAAATATTAGGATTAAATCCTACCACGCTTGAATCCAGGATGAAAAAACTGGAAATAAAAAGAGAAAAATAGAAGATCAGTTTAAAGTCAGTATAAGTAAATGGGTTCATTATACCGATACTCTTTTTATCAGATCTTCCAATAACTGCATCAAAGCCTGTAGTGTTTGATGATCTGAAATTTCTCCTTCGGCTGTCATTTTGTTTTTAATATCCCCAATGCTCAAAGCTGAACCATTACCCATATCAGTACCCAATGCGGTAAGTGTGAGGAATAAAGATGCCAGCGCCTTTTCGCCCCCGGAATAAAGCGGTGATGCACCGATCGCAGCCACAGGCTTTCCGTTTAATTCGCCTGAAGATACTACCCAGTCCAATGCATTCTTTAAAACTCCCGGTACACCAAAAGCATACTCCGGAGTTGAAAATATTACAGCATCTGCTTCTTTAAGTTTTTGCCTGAAATTAACAACCGGTAAAAACACCTCTTCTAATTCCGGATTAAAATGAGGTAAAGAGTCAAGCCCTTCCCAAATATTAACAGCTATATTTTGGGGAACCATTGCAGCAATCGCCCTTAAAATATTTGTGTTAGCAGAAGTGGACCTCAAACTTCCTGAGATTGCTAAAATATTGATCTCGTTATTTTTCATACATGTAGAAGGTTAATTGATGTTAATAAATACATTGAACATTCAGATAATTGCCGTAGATACCTGATAAACCCGAACCTATTTCTTTAAGTTTACTTTGGATGATGACCGGTGTTTTATCCGTATAGCTTTTGTAATGATTGATTAATATTCCGTTTGCGAATAAACCATTTGCAATAATACCAAATATGAAAGTTTCCTTTCCGAATGAATCAATAAAACTGTGGTATTCTAAAATTGAAAAATCTTTTTGTCTTAAAAATATCTTCCTCTGTACCCATAAAAGATTAGTGCCTATTAGTTGAAAATCTTCAGTAAAACCTCTTTCATGTAAATCAATTACAACTTCACATTTGCTAAAATATATTTTCATACATAATTTTTAAAAAATAAAAAGTGCGGCAATTGTCCAAACAACTGCCTCGTATATCCAACCCCTACCAATTACCTGTTGCATGACACTTTTGATTGCCAAATTTGGCAACCAATCGCTGTGAAGCACTACCAAATCAGGCTGCTCAATTATTCAAATAACTACCTTCATATGCTCTACAAAGATGCTATAGCATACAGGTAAATAAAATGGATAATGATCACTTATAGATGGATGAATTTTTCTGTGAAGTTTTAAAAAATACAGTTGCCAGAGCAGGGATTAGCTACAGTTTTTTTTCTTTAATTTTACTTTTTCCCAATTTCAATTTAGATATGTCTTATAAGAACGAGTTTGGCATTTCACCGGAATTAATTGCAAGATGGCTTAAGGCTTGGTCGGTGTCGAGAAAATTGCCGTTGCCTGTCATTTATAAGTCTGGCTATAAGGTTGACGTTGGTTACGAGAAACAAAAGACCCGATATGTATTTCCTGAACTAACTGAAGATTTTATTCGATTGTCTCAAACCATTAGCGAACCCTGGGTGTTTTTAAAAGTTTGCGCTTCAAAAAGTAAAGTTAACAGCGTAGTTTCAAGTAATTGGCAAATCCAACCGCAGGGCTATATGATGTCTTGCAATGAGTCGATGAAATTTGGTAACGCTGTCTTGGGTAATCAATACAAACTGGAATTTGAAAATTTTAAGTCAATCTTTATTGTACGAATAGTTACTCAATCCGGCGAATTGGCTTCAACTGGACACCTTGTGATCGTTGAAAACCTGGCAGTTTATGACAGAATATCTACTGAGCCCAATCATCAAAGGAAAGGGCTTGCGAGTTGCATCATGAAAGAATTAGAAAAAATTGCGGTTTCAAAGGGGATCTTTAACAATTTTTTAGTTGCAACAGAAGAAGGAAAACTATTGTATGAATCATTAGGCTGGAAGCTTTACTGCCTTTACACATCAATAGTTATTCCAGGCTAATTTCTAACTATTTTTAAATTGTTTATAATGACAATAATACCTGAAGCCAATACTGCGAAAGAATATTTGACATTCGATCAATTATCTTCAACCATTACTGCATAACATCATCATGCGGTAATGTGTTTTTTACAATTTTATTGATCGCAAAAACTATCTTCATCCTTATCCTCCTGCCAGGTGTATTCTATCGCATGGGCAACTTCTCTTGCAAATTTAACCCCATGTATATCCTGAAGAAAACCCAGCGTCATATCCATACCTGCACTTACGCCAGACGAGGTGTAATACTTGCCATCAACAACCCAACGGGCTTTCCTAACCCAGATCACATTTTGCCCCTGTGTTGTTACCCAATCAAATGCAATTTTATTAGAAGTGGCTCTTTTCCCATCCAAAAGCCCTGTTCTTGCAAGTAATGATGTGCCGGTGCAAACGGGTAAAACATATTTACTCTGCTGCGATATGCTCCTGATCATATCGATCAATGGAGCATTGTTTACTTCTACTCTTGTTCCATAACCGCCCGGAATAAGAAATATATCAGATTCATTTTCCAGGTCTGGCAGGCTTTTAGTCATAATGGATACAGCATGCGTATTCTCTACCAGGCCGCCTGAAAGAGAATAAAATGAAACCTGGTACTCTTCTGTAAGCCGGCCAAATATTTCTACAGGGTCAAATACATCCAGTGTTTCAAAGTTATCAAATAATAATACTGCTACTTTCATTCTATTAATTGTTTAATCGCTGTTTTCAAAAATGTTTAAGGCCGGAAAAAGCAAAAGCCGGAATTTGTTTACCGGCTTTTACTATTACATTATTCATTTAATTTTTTCCGCCTGCAACCTTAGCCGCATAAAACCGGTGCATTTCTTTAGAAATATATTCCAGGTTATCTTCTACTGCAAAATGGCCGGCATCCAAACGGTGCATTTCTGCTTTTGGAAGATCTTTCAGGTATGCTTCTCCGCCGGCGGGTGTAAAGAAGATATCTTTTTGTCCCCAGAAAATAAGTGTCTTGGGTTGATTTTTGCGAAGGAATTCCTGCCAAACTGAATACAATTCCACGTTGGTCCGATAGTCGTAAAAAAGATTAAGATTTACACGAACAGCATTTGGCCTTTGCATAAAAGAATAATCAGATTCCCAGTTATCAGGACTAATCAGATCAGGATTTTTTGCACCATACAGATAAATACTTTTGATGGCATCGTGCGTAAGAAATGCTGCCAGGGGTTTTTCGGTTTCAGCAGACCTGTTTTTCCATAATGCGCCACGGAAGCCATCCCATGCAGCTGTAAAACCTACTTCATATGCATTGGTATTCTGAATGATCAGCCAATCCAATGCCTTAGGATTGCGGCCTACAATTCTAAAGCCAACGGGGCCTCCATAATCCTGGGCAAATAATCCATAATGATCAAAGCCTTTCAATTGCAGGAAATGCTCAACGATCTGCGAAATACCTTCGAATGTATAATTGTAATTTGCAGGATCCGGCATATCGCTTAATCCAAAGCCAGGATAGTCGGGAGCAATTACGTGGAATTTATCTGACAGGGATTGTATCAGATCACGATACTGATGCGATCCTGCAGGAAAACCATGCAACAAAACAATTTTAGGACTTGCAGGATTTCCAGCTTCACGGTAGGCGATGTTTAACCCGTCTACATTAATGCTTTTGTACGATACCTGCGCTGATGTTGCTACAGATATAAGCAGCAATACTGCTGCGGCGAATAATTTGGTAACCTTTTTCATTTTTATTTTTTTAAATTTTATGTCGTTATTGACAGTACAAAGATGCTGCGACATACAATTTTTAAAAATGGATGAACAACGCAAAAGGATGGATATATTTTTTCGCCGGCCCGTATAAAAGGATTAAATGTATTCGGTAAGAATTTGAAAATTATGCCCAGGCAATCGGCTGTTTTTTTGTAATAAGTCCGTCTAAAGAATATTTGCCACTGCCATTTACAAGCGTTGCTAATGACAATCCAATTACCAACAAATGGTATTCAAAACCTTCTCCCTTCTGATTGCCGAACCAATTCATAAAAAATCCGTTATCAATATGAGAGGTAAAAATGATACCAACCATCAGCATAATAATTGCCGCTGACCATAACCGGCTTCCAATTCCTGCAATAAGCCCAAGGGAGCCAATAAATTCAATAAAGATTACCAGGAAACCTATCAGCCATGGCAAATGCAGGGTGCCTGTAAAAAAGTTCATAGTCCCGTTAAATCCATACCCTCCAAAGATCCCGAGCATTTTTTGTGCTCCATGGGGAAATAAGATCAGGCCTATGGTAAGGCGTGTAATCAAACCGGTCCAGTCGTTGTTTGTGAATAATATTTTCTGTTTCATTTTGTTTTGATTTAATTGTTTAAGTTGATTTGCATTGTTGTAAAACACAAAGCAACTACAAAACAAAACCACGAAACTTAAAGTAGTTTAAGAAATTACCTTTTGGATATTTTTTTGCGAATCATACTAAGAAATTCCGGAGTGATACCAAGATAGGCAGCCACTTGCTTTTGCGGAAGCCGTTGCTCTAACCGGGGGTATTTTTGTATAAAATGCAGGTAGCGTTCTTCTGCAGTAAATGAAAGGCTTTGGTTGATGCGTTGCTGTTGGGCTATAAAAGCATTTTGAAGTATGATTCTGAAAAAGCGTTCAAACTTAGGAACGTTTTCATATAGTTTTTCCAAATCTCCTTTTGAAATTTGGAGCAGGTCAGTGTCCTCCAATGCATCTATTATAAAATTACCAGGGGTTTGCGTAAGAAAACTAAACAGGTCACCAGTCCACCAATCCTCAACAGCAAACATGACATTATGCTCCAGCCCGGTATCATCAATGGTGTAGGTTCGCAGGCATCCTTTTGTTATAAAGCTCTCATATTTACAAACTTCATTGGCCCTTAACAAATATTCTTTCCGCTTAATAGTTCTCGGTTGAAGTAATGAAAGAAAATAATCACTCTCCCTGTCATCCAGTTGAATGTGTTGACTTATATTTTTTAAGATTTGTTCTCCCGACACGATAGATTATTTCTCTCCAAAAATAATAATCCCATTTGAATCAACCATGGTTTCGCCTATCGGGTATCTTTTATTGATTGATTCAATCACTTCTTTTTTTATTTTAGCTTTTGTGCCATCATTGACCTTGCCAAGTGCGGCTGCAACTGGGCCGGCAACTTCGTTCATGAAATTCCAGTAACCTTCTGCAGTTCCACAAACTAATTTGCCGGATATTTCAGTTTCTGAAACATTTTTAAGCCCGGCTTTACTAAATAAATCAGTCATAAAACCGCTGGCTGCACAGCGAAACATTCCAGGTGCTCCGGGAAGCGCCGCCGGTATCTCAATATTTTTATGAATGGCACCCATAATAGCGGTGACCCAGAAATTTTTCTCTCCCACATTCCACACGGATGTTGCAATTTTTCCCCCTGGCTTTAATACCCGAACCATTTCTTTGGCTGCCAATTGCATGTCGGGAAAAAACATGAACCCAAAACGACAACTTATTGCGTCAAACGTATTATCTGCAAATGGCAACTCGCTGACTTCAGCAACAAGGATCTCTACATTTTTAATTCCTCTTTTGGCTGCATTTTCACGGGCTATATCAACCATGTTGTCTGCAATGTCAGTAATAAAGACCTTGCCTCCTGTTAGCATCGTGGCAATGGTAAGACCAGGCTCTCCGGTACCCGAACCAATATCCAGGATCTGATCATTCTTCCTAGGAGCAAGTACCCGGATAATTTCATCTCCCATCGGTTTCAGAAAATCCATAGTCATTAAATCCCATTTTTTCCAACCTGTAGCAATATTGTTCCATGATTGCGTTTGTTGATCCCGGATTAATTCGAGTTGAGCATCCATATACAGTAAGTTTAATAGTTTAGGTAAAGATGCAATTATGTGGGATCATTTGTAATGGATAATAGGCCCAGACAGATGGACAATTGTCACTATTCACAGATTCTCAATATAAAATGAGTAAGCCCAACAAATAAAAACTGCCCCGCAATTTCTTTTAGGGCAGTAGTTTTGCTTTTCATGAAAGACATTTAACACTTGAATCATTACAATACCTGATCCTCAGGCAGCTTTTTTTACAATGATGGAGCCAAAGGGAAATCAACAGGAACCTTAGTAAGGTTATGCAAATAGTTCATGGCGGTTTTATCACTTATTTGCAGGATCAGGTCAACCAGGTTTTCATTGGTATAACCTTGCGCATAATAATTATCAACCAAAGTTGCATTCGCATTACCGCGATTCCTGGTAATGTCTGCTGCTAACTGAACCAGGGCATTCAGTTTGGTATCAGTTACATTTTCTTTACGGATATCCAGTAATTGTTCATCGCTGAAACCGTTCATTTTACCAATAACGGTATGAGCACTTAAACAGTAAATACAACCGTTTACCTGGCTAACCACCAGGTTAACCGCTTCCTTTTCTTTGTTGCTTAAAGTTGTCTTGGCATTTTGATAGGCCAGGTATTTTCCTAACCCATTATCAGAATAGGCAATGGTTGCATACAGGTTGGGCACAAAGCCCAGCGCTTTATTCAGGTTGTCAAAAATAGCCTGGTTAGCGGGGGCAACCTCTTCTCTTGTTGGAACTGTGAACTTCTTCATTTTTTTATTTTTTAAATTTGATGTCGTTATTGACAATGCAAAGATGCTATTGAAAGTATTCTGCTAAAATGGAGGAAGTACGCAATAGAATGGACAAATTTTTTTCAGTAGAATTTTATATTGACTGGGCTACATTGAAAGAATTCTGTTAACGAATCCGAAGGTTATTTCGGGCAGGATCGCTGTTTTAGTTAATTACCCAGATGTCTTCTTCCAGTATAACGGATAATATGCAAGCCAGCATAATAGTTACAGCCACAGCCTTGTGCAGGACTTCGTTCGTTATTTTTTTAAAAGACAAAAAGAGCATCGCAGCCAGGAAAAACATAAGTGGAGTTTGCTGTAGAAATGGTTTCTTTAGAAAGTAAACATTAAACAGCATTGAAATGATGATGCTCAAACTCACAATATTAAACAATAGCGGATATTGACTTTTGTAGAACCTTTTCATATCAAATCTTTCTTCATTTTCATTGGTAGGCAAAAGCATTTTGGCAACGCAAAAAAGAGAAACCGGATAAAGCAATATAAAGAGTAACTCTGGCAAATGCCAAACCGGCTTATCCTTCAATTGATAGGTAATAAACCAGTCCTGGATATGCAGGAATAAAATAAAAATGATCCAGACACTGTGCGGCCAATAAAATTTTACCTTTTTAAAGTTATATAGCAGGTCAGAAAAAGCCGATAAAATTTGTGTAATGCCCAGGCCTAATATAATTGATACTAAAATTGAAACATACTCAAAGGGACTTATCTGGTTGCTGAACATCGCATTCGTTTTAATTGTTTTTTGCCAGCATGTCTTTTATATGGTTAACTATATCAAGAGCCACCAGTGACTTTAATTTCAGTTCAAATGCTGTTACCTTAAGATCACTATCGAGTATTTGTATCTTATTGGTATCATGTCCAAACCCACTACCATACTCGTTTTGCATATTCAGTACAATACAGTCAAATTTTTTACGCTGCATTTTTACAATGGCATTCTCCTTACCATGCTCCGTTTCTAATGCAAAGCCAACAAATAGCTGATGCGATTTTTTAATTTTGGAAATTTCAAATGCGATATCGGGATTTGGAACAAGATCCAGTTGCAAGGTTTCTCCTGATTTTTTTATTTTCTGTTGAGCAACGTGAGCGCATTTATAATCACCAACTGCTGCTGCAAAAACAATTATATCGGCACTTTCAGCAAGCTGCTTAGTTGCTGTCAACATTTCGTCTGCTGTAGTTACATGGATAATTAAAGCAGCCGGGAGCAAACTGTTTATCTGAACAGGGCCTGAAACCACATGGACATCTGCTCCAAGATCATGTAATAACTCTGCCAGAGCATACCCCATTTTGCCAGAAGAGTGATTTGAAATAAACCTTACAGGGTCAATAGCTTCACGTGTTGGCCCGGCTGTAATAACAATTCGTTTTGAACTTAATAAAGTATTCGGCATTTTAATAATTATCGTATGAGGTACTAACAAACCAAAGCAACAGTATTCAGTAAACACCCTTTTAAAAAATCAAAAGCCAAACCTGGTGCCTGCCAGTAGCGATATGGCGCTGGGCCTGCTATCCTGAACATGAACATTAGCAGAAAAAAAAGACGCATCTACATAAAGCGTCTGCAATACTTTTGATTTGGTGCGATAGGCAATTCTGAGCCCTTGCCTAGCAAAGATCCCTTGCATCCTCGTAACCTCCTGATTAATGATGCCTATGTTGTTGTCAACGGTTAAGCGGGGCTCACCAATGTTAGCATACCCAAAACCTATATAGGGCGATAGAAACAAATCGCCAGACCGGCTAATGGGAATATTTCTGCCGGCATTAAGACCGGCTAAAAATACCGAGCTGTTGGTGTGTTGAAAAAGGAAGGATGAGTTTGGATCTTTGATCTGCTGATCGTATTTCACCCTATTAAAGTCCAATACAAACTGAGCAAAATAATGTTTGCTAAACCTATATTCGATACCTGAATTTAGAGCAAGGGAATTCCGGTATGCTTTAGAAAATGAAGACACGGGTGAAAAAAGGCCTGCCGAAGTTGTAAAGTACAGCTTACTGCTGTCCTGCGCATTTGAACTGATGGCAAATAGTGTACAAAGTGAAAGAAGTAATAATCCGGGTTTGTTCATTATAATTAATTTTGAATGTTATTTTGTGAAGAGAGATGTTTTATTGTGGAATATGCCATCCCAAAATCATCCGGCACAATATCTAATTCCATAACCCTTAGCGCAACCCTTATTAATGCCAGGTGATGGATAGCATGTTCCGTATTATATATGATCTCACGGTAGAAAGTAGTTGAAACAAAGTTTGAAGTATTGCCGGATTCATCTTCAACTGCCAGCTTTATTTCTTTATCACTTTTAATTATTTGCTCATTTAGCAGGTATAATTCCCGAACTGCCAGATTTTTGTCTTTTTCAATCAAAAGATTTCTTTCCCTGTTTACATAATCAACAATACCGGAATCGTAACCGTTGGTTACACACTTCAGCAATTCAATAATATGCCTTGCATGACCGCCTATACTGGCATTGCCAAGCAATGGATTTTTTTGATTGTACTGCCCATCACTCAGCAGTTGAAGAAGGCTGCTTAGCGATTTTAATTGCTCCCCGATTTGAATAAAAACCATAAGTTGTTGTTTTAATTGTGTAATAAGGATAATGGCAAATCAGAACTATTTAACCAAAAACACGTGTAACTTCTGTATTGCATTCCCGAAATCGCTCGACTTACGGGAAAATATCAATACCAGTTTCTTAGTACTTTGTTAACACGCCCACCATTAGCATTGAATTGCTCAACGATAGATCACCGCCCAGTTTTTATCGGCCTTTGCTTTTAAATTAGCTTCATCCTTATTCCACTTATTCAGTGTATTATTTACCCAGCTATGATAAAACAGGTATAATTTGCCGTTAAAAACTTTAAATGTTTCCGGGTCTATTTCTACTTTTTCATTGGTGGCCCCCATGGCATAAGCACACCAGCCACCATATTGGGGCTCATAGATGGTATAATTTTTTACAAACAGATCCTTATTAGCCGCACTGGAGAAATAGTATGTAACTCCCTCTGCTAAGGCAGCCAGCTTTGAATTTCCTTTAACAGCTTTATTTTGAGTGAAATAGGCTACAGGGTCGTACCCCTGAATTGCCAGCCCTTTATCAAGATTGAATTCTTTTGCCCTTTTAGTTGCCTGTGCATTTGAAATGCTTACAATAAACATAGCTGCCAGTACAACAGTAATTAATTTTTTCATTGCTGTATATTTTACTTTGTTAATATTTTATTGATTTAGTGCAGGCCAGTAAGCATTCGCTGCTCTTATCCTGTTTGCAGTATCCTTTAGCCATAATTCCTTCACTTTTAAACTATAGTTCAGGTACAGCTTATTGTCAATTATTGTCCATGCATTGGGATCGGTAGGTGCTTTGTGATTTTCACTACATCCATAAGCACAATACCCTCCATACTGTGGTGCATACTTTTCCGGGGCCAGCTTAAAACTTTCTAAATTAGCCTGCGAAACAAATTTCCATTTGGTGCCATTCTAGGCAAATGAATAAGTATCACTTCCCTGGACCGCCTTATTTTGATTAAAGTAGGCTACGGGGTCATATCCCTTTATTGCAATGCCATCTATAGCATTAAACTTAACGGTTTGAGCATTGGCTGTGGTTACAAACAATAAAGCCAGCAAACCGATTGATAAAATTTTCATCTTAACTTATTTGGTTCATAACAATTTAACTATGCAAAGATGCTGTGATGTCCAAACATATAGAATGGATGAAAAACGCTAATAGATGGACAAATTTCTAAGAGAAGATATAAGAGTAGTTAAATCGAAAAGAACTTAATAGCAATAACTTTTCTATTGCTGTAACTTTAGTAGATATTCTTTGAGGAAAGAAACTATTTTAAATATAAAAATGAACCCTTAAATTAGCATATTCGAACCGTTCAAAAATGAAAAGGGGTTTTTCTCACTTTTTGTTTCACCGAAAAAAATGGTTTAATAAAACTGTTGGTTTTACAAGGCATTTGAAAGATAGTCAGGACCCTAACGCGGTCACATTAAACAAAAAGCTGCCAATTGGCAGCTTTTTAGCTTTATAAGATAGTTTTTAATTACAGTCCGCTTAGAAACTGGGTATGAATCAGGTCCACCACATCCACCAGGCTTTTATTGGTTTCAAATACTGTTAACTGCCTGTCGGCGCCGGTGCCCTGTTCCAGCATTTTATGTACATTGTTAATGGCGTGGCGGCTGCCCAGTTCGGGTAATACATCATCTACAAAATCCAATAATTCATATATCAGTACCCGGGTATTTACTTCCATTTCCTTTCCAAAGTCTATCATGCTGCCATCAATTCCGTAACGGCCTGCACGCCATTTATTTTCATTCAACAGCGCCCTTGAATACATCATGAAGTTCAGGTTCTGGCTGCGTAGTTTGTATAGTTTGGCACAAATAGCCTGGAATAAGGCAGCAATGGTAACGGTTTCCTGTACTGTCATGGGCACATCGCATATCCTGAATTCAACCGTGTTGAAGAAAGGATGCACCCTCAGATCCCACCATATTTTTTTAGCATTATCAATGCAATTGGTTTTTACCAGCAGTTTGATATAATTATCATAGGCTTCTATGCTATCAAAATAATCAGGAATACCCGTACGTGGAAATTTATCAAAAACCTTGGTGCGGAATGACTTGTATCCTGTGGTACGTCCTTCCCAGAAAGGAGAATTGGTACTTAAAGCAAAAATATGGGGCAGAAAATACCGGGCAGAGTTGGCAATATGAATGGCCATCTCCCTGTTCTCCATACCTACGTGCACATGCAGCCCGAAAATGAGATTGCTGCGGGCAGCTTCCTGCAGTTCGTTCACAATTTCGTTGTAGCGCACATGCTCGGTTATGAGCTGGCTTTCCCAATGACTAAAGGGGTGTGTGCCTGATGCGCCCACCCAAAGGCCCAGTTCATCGGCAATGCCGCTGATTGTTTTACGTAATGTACCTACATCAATAAAAGCCTCGTCAATATCGCGGCAGATATCTGTTCCCACTTCCACAACCGCCTGGTGCATTTCGGCCTTTACCTTGTCCTTAATAACCTTCTGGCCTTCGTGTACAATTTTCTGGTCATGGCTTTTCAGTTCCCTGGTATGCGGGTCAAGTACCATGTATTCTTCTTCAATACCCAGTGTGAATTGTTTATAAGATAGGTTTGCCATGAATTTTTATTTAATAGAGTTTCTTTTTTGCAGCACTGTTTTTAATATAATTGCCCCAGGTTAAATTGTCAACATTGTCCTTATGCTCCATTGCTTTTTCAATAGCATAGGTTGCAGCAGTTTCTACCACCCAGTCAAAGTTTTCCTGGCCTACACTGGTTACTTCTGCATCCGGTGCCGGGTTGCAAAAGTCAATGGCATAAGGCACTCCGTCTCTTACAGCCAATTCTACCGTATTAAAATCGTAACCCAGGTAGTGGCATATACGCAGCACGATATCTTCCATTTGTTTATACCTTTCGGGGCTGGGTTTAAAATCGGCTACATAACGCAGGTGATGCGGATTGCGTGGCTCATAAGGCATGATGCGTACATATTTTCCGCCAATACAATAACAGCGGTAATATTCTTCAAACTTGATCTCTTCCTGCAGCATCATCACCAACTGTTCTGTTTCTGCATGTTTTTCAAAAAACTCTTCCATACTGTTTAGTTGGTATACACTTTTCCAGCCACCGCCTGCAAAAGGTTTCATGTAAGCAGGAAAACCGATATAGTTAAATATCCCTTCCCAGTCGAGCGGATAAGCCAGGTTGCTGAAAGAAGCCTCACTGGTATCTGGCGGCAGATCTCTTGAAGGAAGTATCACTGTTTTAGGAACAGGGACATCAATTTTTGTAGCCAGGCAGTTATTAAAGAATTTTTCATCGGCGCTCCACCAGAAGGGATTGTTGATTACGGTGGTGCCGCACAATGCAGCATTTTTCAAAAAAGCACGGTAAAAAGGTACGTCCTGGGAAATGCGGTCGAAAATAACAGCATAGCCGGATGGCTCGCCTTGCATCACCTTATCGATGCGTACCGCTTCGGCCATAACGCCATCTACATTTTTACTGTTTACCCTTTGAATAAAGGCTTCAGGAAAGCTTCTTTCCTTGCCGAATAACACGCCTATTTTCTTCATAATGCTGTTTTTAGTTAGTTGTTGATTGATTTGTCATTCAAAATAGTATCCTATTCAAATATATTTTGTAAGAGCCAATAAAACAAATTATGTTTTAGGTTGCTACCCGATAAAGAATAGATCCTTCACAAAATCCGTTATCCGTTTGGCAATGAACATAATTAACGGGTAATTTCTTATTTTTGGGGATATGTCAGAACATAAGACAGCCAATATCTCGGTTGAAAATCATGTTATCACTTCCATATTTTTAGACCGTGAGGTGATCATCGATTTTTATTTTCCTCCCCTGCATTCGGATGCTTCTAACCTGAGTCTTTTACTGGTAAATGACGGACAGGACCTGGTTACCATGAAGTTTGAAGAAATATTGGATGAATTGTACGAGGCACGGTCTGTAAGCAATCTTTTTTGTGTAGGTATTCATTGCTCCAAAGACCGGAAGAATGAATACGGAACTGCCAGGTACCTCGATTATAAAGGACGTGGTGCCAAAGCTGCACTATACAGTCGTTTTATACTGGAAGAACTGATGCCCTTTATCCGTAATAAATTATTCATTTACTCTTTTAAGGAAAAGTGTTTTGCGGGGTTTTCGCTGGGCGGATTGTGTGCGCTGGATATTGTGTGGAACCATCCGCAGGAATTCAGTAAGGTAGGGGTTTTCAGCGGGTCGCTTTGGTGGCGGGATAAAGACCAGGATGATGAAGACTTTGACGAACATGTAAACCGCATTATGCACCGGCAGGTGCAGCAGGACGCACATATGTATCCCTGGCTCAAATTCTTTTTTGAAGTGGGCACTCAGGATGAAACAGCCGACCGGAATAACAATGGTGTGATAGATTCAATTGATGATACGCTGGGCTTTATAGACATACTGGTTGAAAAAGGATATGACAGGAAAAAAAGTATTGAGTTCATAGAGATAAAAGATGGCCGCCACGATGTACCCACCTGGGCCAAGGCCTTTCCCGATTTTTTAAAGTGGGGTTGGGGTAATGGTTAGTACACTGTAGTTAAAGGGTGTTTTTTTGATGAACAAATACTATGTAATAAAAAGATCCCGGTCAGTTTTGCTGACCGGGATCTTTTTATTTGAAAAGATTTGCCTTGCGGCCAATTCTTTATTTAAAGTTGAACCTTAAACCAACAGTACTAACCCACCTGTTTGCATAACCCGGTGTAGCCGAGTTATTAAAGTTGTATGGAGTTGTAACCGTAGGATTAAAGCGGTATTGCGGTGTAAGGTTGTTGGCAGCAACATAACCAGCAAAAGAGATCAGACCAAACTGATCGTTACTTGCAAAATACTGTTTACCCCAATCCCTGTTAAGCATATTGGTGAAATTATACACTTCCCATGTTAACTGTAACTGGTAGCTGTTTTTACCAAACTTAAGTACAAAATCCTGTGCTAATTTCAGATCCAGGTTATGTGTAAAAGGTAATCTTGCCCCGTTTCTGTCAGCAAATTTACCCCTGTTCTTGCTCAGGTATTTGTCTTTTTGAATGTAGGCTTCCAAAGCATCTTTCTGTTGCTGTGGAGTGTAAGTAACTGTACCTACCGTATTGCTCAGGAATGTTTGAGCCTGTAATTCAGCAGCTGTTGGAATGTAGATCAGGTCATTACCACCACCGGTTCCATCATCACGTGTCATACTGTTTACATAAGTGTAACTTAAAGGAGCTCCACTCTGACCAATATAAGTCAATGAAATAGTGGTTGCCAGTTTGCCTTTCAGGTAAGTGAACTTTTTGCTAAGTGTACTTAAAATGCGGTGAGACTGATCGAAATCTGAAGTGCTTAAGCCCAATGAATTCCTTCCGTTTACAGATTCGATAAAGCGCCATTGGCTTAAATTAACCGAGCTGGTTCCTTCGTTACCAACCAGTGAGTTACCAAATGCGTAAGAAGCACTGAAGTTGATGCCTTTAGCACTTCTTTTATCGATACCTACATTAAAGTTGTAAGCAAATCCTTTTTTAGCAGTAGTGTTGTTTGAAACCAATATGGCATTATCGTAAGGATTAGTACCTGTACCGTTATTTGCAATAGGAATTACCGCGGTGTTGTTACCACTAACACCGTATACCGTGCGGGCACCGGCTCCCAGTGATTTGCCAATTGCAGGCAGAATATTGATGTTAGTGTAGTAAATTTCGTTTATGTTTTTACTAACCACTGTTTCAAACGTACCAGACCAGCCGCTTCCAAAGTTTTTATCAAATGCCAGTGAGGTTCTCATTAATTTAGGCATTTTAAATTCTTTTGAAACCAGGTTTAAAGGGCCCTTTGTAAAGCCTTGTCCTACCTGTGCTGCTGTCCATACACTGGCGGCTGCATCTGCCGGATTCCACCTGAAGCGGATAGCATTCAGCGATGTGGCATTAGCAGTGTATCCTCCAACATAATAACCATTGTTGTTATAAATACCACCTGGCCATACCAGCGGCATACGTCCTGTAAACATACCAATACCACCACGGATAGTAACAGCCTGGTCAGGAATTTTGTAAGTAAATCCTAATCTTGGTGAAATAGCGATCGGGAATTTTGGTTTCTGGCCAGAACGGGCGCCTTTAAGATCGTAGTATTTGGCAAACTGTACCAAAGCACTGTCGTTGGTATAGTTATCAGTATAAGGTGTGGTAATGAAATTCCATTTGTCAGCTCTTACACCCAGGTTCAGGGTAAGGTTGTTGCCGATCTTGATCTCATCTGCAATGAAGAAAGCCAGTTTGGCGGCAGTAAATTTAGCACCTGCGCCGGTTCCGTCATCCAGGTTCTTATCTGTATTAGGGAAACCCAGCTGGTAAGTTGATGGCGCAACGTTATTGGCCATGAATTTTTGAACACCGGTAACGATATTAGGAGCAGTACCGGTAGTTAAATAGCTGTAGTTACCATAAGAGTTCTGTATGAAAACATTGAATACTTTGAACCTTTCATAATCTACACCAAGTGTAAATGAGTGGTTCTTGTAGTTGATTTTCAGGTTATCAACAATACTTAGGTTCTTTTGTGTAAGCAGGTTTTGAGTTGAGCTGTTATCACCACCAAAGTTAATGGTAGCGCCATTATCATTTAAAGATACACGGGGGAAAGGATCTCCTGTGATGCTTCTGTCGTCCAGTACATCTGAGTAGGTAGCCAGCAATTTATTGCTGATGTTCCTGGTAAGATTACTTTTTAATTCAGCACTGAAAGCGGTTGTTCTATGAGGGAATGTTACTGCATTATTGCTGAAATTTATTGAGGTAGAAGAACTTAAAGAAGGAGAAACTGATGTCATTTTAGTATACCTTCCGCTAACTGTAAACCTGTGTTTTGAACTGATGTTCCAGTCTATTTTACCGGAAACCCTGTCAGCATCAAATTTACGGGTTGTCTGCTGCCAGTCTCCCATATCATAACCATACGTTGTTTTTACATAAGATCTAAGAGCTTCAACACCGGCAACGGTATTGGTACTACCTCTATAGGTTGAAAAATCAAAGATCTGCGGAGTCTGGTCACGCTGTTGTTCACCACTCAGGAAGAAGAATAATTTGTTTTTGATGATTGGACCACCAACTGTAAAACCAAAAGTTTTGTTCTTAAATTCTGGGAATCTTTGGGCTGTATCTTTACGTTGTAACGGGTTTTTACCGGCTAATTTTTCATTACGCATGAAATAGTAAACACTACCGGTGTATTTGTTGGTACCGCTTTTGGTAACGGCATTAATACCGCCACCGGTAAAGTTACCTACCGAAGCATCGTAAGGAGAGATCATGATCTGGAACTGATCGATCGCATCAATTGAAATGGGTGTACCGCCGGTTTGTCCGCCATTGGTTCCGCTTGCTGCAAGCCCGAATACATCATTGTTGATAGCTCCGTCAATATAGAATGAGTTGTACCTGTTATTTTGTCCTGCAATAGTAACTGCACCTTCACTGCCATTTAAGGTTTTTGCAAATGGAGTAACTTTAATGTAATCCTGGATATTTCTGCCCACAGCTGTAGTCAGCTCAATCTTATCTCTTCCGATAGAAGAAGAAGTACCGCCTTTTGCATCCAGGTTCATTTTAGCTTTTGAAGCAACTGTAACTTCTGTAAGTGAAACCGAAGAAAGGTTCAGCATAAAGTCGTAACGGAAAACCTCACCCAGCGACAGGTAAACATCTTCTTTTACTTCTTTGGTATAATTAACGTAGGAAACCTCGATTTTGTAAGGGCCGCCGTTATTCATATTGGTGATATCGAACCGGCCATTGGCACGGCTCTGTACATTGTAAACTGTACCGGTAGGGATGTGGGTGGCAGTAATGGTAGCACCTGTTAATGCCTCATTTTTGGCATTTCTAACAGTACCCGACATACCACTCGTTGTTACCTGCGCATTTACAGTAAATTGAAATGCAAGTGCAGATAAGAAAAGGAATAGAATTTTTTTCATTCTCATAATTGTTTGTTTTACGCTGGCAAAGAAACTAAATAAAAGCCGAATTCTGTTAACTTTTATTAACAAATTATAAGGAATTACCAAGTTGGGAATTGCACAAACGACAGTATAAAAACACTTAACCAAAAATTAATCCTGCATTGTGCTGTAAAGCCAGGTAAGATCAAAGTCATATAAGGGTTTTCGTTCCCCTAATTTGCCTGTATTTTTTGGCCTGCAGGCAACTTTTTTGGCAAAAAGAATGATATGATAAAAAAGGAAAATGTAGTATAGAAAACCGGTGGCGACAGACCTGTTTATCTTGTAAAAAAAAGTAAAAAAATCTGTTTATAAACCGGGCTAAAGTTTTACCAAAACCGAAAGGCCCGGCAGTTTAAATGTAGTTAACTTTGCCGCCTAAATGTAAGATATGTTAGATAGTATTGAAAGTGCCATTGAAGATATAAAAAACGGCAAGCTGATCATTGTGGTAGACGATGAGGACCGTGAAAACGAGGGGGATTTTATCACTGCAGCGGAAAATGCAACCCCCGAAGTGATCAACTTTATGAGTACCCATGGGAGGGGTTTGATTTGTGCCTCTTTAACCGAAGAACGCTGCAACGAACTAAAACTTCAGCCCATGGTTGCAGACAATACATCGCTGCACGAAACGGCGTTTACTGTAAGTATTGATCTGCTGGGAAATGGTTGTACAACGGGCATTTCTGCTCATGACCGTTCAAAAACGGTAAGGGCATTGGTAAATCCTGAAACCAGGCCGGAAGACCTGGGAAGGCCGGGCCATATTTTTCCTTTAAAAGCAAAAAGAGGTGGCGTACTTCGCCGCTCGGGTCATACTGAAGCTACTATTGATATGGCCAGGCTGGCTGGTTTTGCCCCTGCCGGCGTACTGGTTGAAATTATGAATGAGGATGGAAGTATGGCCAGGTTGCCACAGCTTAAAGAAATTGCAAAGAAATTCGATCTGAAACTGATCTCCATTAAAGACCTGATCGCTTATCGCCTGGAGCAGGAAACCCTGATAAAAGAGGAAGTGCGGGTGAATATGCCCACCAAATACGGCAGTTTTGAACTGATTGCTTTTGAACAGATCAACACAGGCGAAATACACCTGGCACTTAAAAAAGGCGAATGGAGTAAAGATGAACCTGTTTTGGTAAGAGTACACAGCAGTTGTGTAACAGGCGATATACTGGGTTCCTTGCGCTGCGACTGTGGTGACCAGCTGCACCACGCATTAAAAATGATAGAACAGGCCGGTAAAGGCCTGGTACTATATATGAACCAGGAAGGCCGTGGAATTGGCTTATTGAATAAACTGAAAGCCTATAAACTGCAGGAGCAAGGTATGGATACCGTGGAAGCCAACCTGGAACTGGGTTTTGATATGGATGGCCGTGATTATGGTGTTGGCGCCCAGATTTTGCGCCACCTGGGGGTAAGCAAAATGAAATTAATGAGCAACAATCCTAAAAAGCGGGCCGGCCTGCTGGGCTATGGCCTGGAAGTGGTAGAAAATGTTGCCATTGAAATTGCTGCAAACCCGCACAACGAAAAATACTTGCAAACCAAGAAAGATAAAATGGGTCATGAGATATTAAATGGATGAGCATCGTGAGTGCGGGTTCATTAAAACATGCAGCCTGCATTTTATTCGGCTCTCACAATTCATGTGTTACGGTTTTAATTTCTTTTTCTTCCGTTCTTCACGCAATGCCATTCTTTCTTCCCTGGTAAGCAGATCAAAGTCGCGGCTGTAACTCAGCCTCAAACCGGTTCTGTTACGCTGGCCCAAAGTGGCATCTACAACGGTTCTGTTAAAGCCAACAATCCTTAATTTTCCATCTTTGGTTAAAAGATATTCCACTGTAATGTCGGGAGTAAGCAACACGTTTGTATTTCTTGCCGCCAGTATATAAGGGTTATTATAATCTATATTTCCACCCAGCGAAACAATGAGCCTGCCATTGATATATGCTTTTGTAAAACCAAAATTACCCGAAGCTTCCAATGCATTGATCAATTCTGTACTGGTTAAATTATAGTTTGAATTAAAACTGATATATGGAGTAATCGTAGGATCTTTAAACAGTTTTTGAAAAACACGGGTAAGCTGGTTGTTTAAAAAGCCTGATATTACCTGGCCTGCTGTGCCAGACAGGAAAGATGCTGTTGACGCACCAAAACCACCATTATTATCATTGATGAAAGTGTTGAACAGCAGGAGAGATGCCACCTGCCTGTTCTGTTCATTTTCATCTTTCGAGAACTTCTTCAGGTTTTCCAGCAATACCGGATCTTTTGAGTAATCGGTTTGTTTATTCTGTGGTATCTCAAATTCAAAACCGATCTTGGGAGCTTTCAGTGTATTGGTAAGATGAGCAATGATCAGCAAGTCGGATTTTTGACGATACTTGCCACGGCTGGTTGCCAGGCTGCTGAGATCTACATTAGGAGCCAGGTATTCAGCATTGATGTCTATCTGCGCTTCGTAAGGGTCTCCATTCCAGGTAATAGAAGAGCCATTGTTAATGCTAAAATATTTTTGTATAAAAGTTTGAAAATTGAATTTGTACTCCCCATCGGTAATATCGTAACGCCCCCTGATGGTCATGGGTTCCTTGCTTCCCACAGTAATATTCAGTAAGCCATTGCCACGCCCTTTTATGATATCCCCGGTTGTTTCATCCAGTATTACATCAATTTTACAGGCAGGGTTAGCTCTTAAATTCATGTTCACCAAAAAATTCGATTCCTTCTTCCCCCGGTATTCATCGTCCATTTTACTACCATACTGTATAAAGTCTATATAGTCTATCTTACCATACTCCTGGCTGCTGCTGGTTGGAATGTAAATATGGCTGCTATCCACAGCTGATGGTTCACCTGTGATATTCATGCGCATATCTGTAACGGGGCCGTTCAGTGTCATCAGGGCCTTGCCAATAACCTTACCATAAAACTGGCTGTTGTCTTTTTTGGTTGTATTCAGCAAAAGCATTTTGCCCGTTTCAAAACGGATATTGTCGAATCCAAAATCATTGAAGAACCTGTGCTGAATCTTACCGCTGGCAGTACCGGTGTTATTGAGTGTGTCTTTTAACTGCAACAATCCAAAATCAATCTCATCCGGGTTAAAAATAATGGTTTCGTTGCTGAATTTATATTTTACCTGGGTGTAGTTAACTTTTAATTCTCCTTCGGTTATGTTTACCGTACCTGTTACATAATTGTGATCGGGCCCGCTATAAACTTTCAGATCGTTGGTGTTGATATTACCTTTCATATTGCTGAAAATATTGCCCAGGTAATTATCCAGTATGCTGATGTCGAATTTTTCGGCCTGCAGTGCAAAGTTCATATTATTGCCGGTACTGTCTTTGTAATTGTAACTGCCGTCAATAGTAAATTTATTCAACTCGCTTTCTGCATTTCCTTTTGCGGTTATTAAACCTGTTTCGGTATTTACTTCGCCGGTAACTTTTACGGTTCCTATCTCTTTATTATCCAGCCTGAAATTATCAGCTGTTGCATCAAATTCTATCACCTGCTTGCCAAAAGGATCTCTGAAAGTAAGTGTACCCGTAACTACACCTTCCAGCCGGGGCTGTTTTAAAAACAGTTGTGTAAAATCGTTTATGTTAACTGTTTTTAATTTTGCTACCAGGTTTGGGTTGCCGGTTTGTTTATCCAGTTCGGTAGAGATAACGATCTCCTGGTTTCCCTGCATAAACCGTACATCATTGGCTTCTATCAGTGATTTACGCAGGGTGATCTCTCCATCCTTAGCCAGGTCCCATTTCTTGTCATTTAAAATAAAGGAAGAAGGGTAGAAGTGTATTTTTACGCCATCGCTGTAAGTGGTTAACTGTGCATTCAACTGTGCATCACTCAGGGTTTTACTGGCACTTGTTGATAAGCTTATGTTTGAAATATCGTTACTGGAACTAAGTACCAGTTTTGTGTTTGGAAAATGAAGACTGTCTGATATGCCTACATCCTTCACTGAAATGACGGTGTTCAGGCTGTCGCGGTTTCCTTTTCCGGTGAGTTCAATACTTTCAAAACTTTTGCCATCGTAGCTGAACTGAGGTACCACTGCATTGATGTTGAATTCATTTTGTGCCAGCCTTAAATTTCCTGAAAAAACCGAATTGTCAAATCCGCTTAAGCGCTTATCAAACAGTTTCACATAATCATTTACTAGTTTTGTTTTTACCAGGAAAGAAAAATCCTGGTCCCCTATATTGTAAGCGGGATCTTTAAAATAAGCCGGATAGTAGCGGTTAAGAAAAAGGTTGAATGCACCTGGCAGCTCCAGTATTTTAAAATGCCCGGTAATATTACCCTGCACTTCGTTGCTTTCAATGGATAGCGTTTTTCTGCCACTGTCAATAAACGAATTGAGGGTAAAATAATCGAAGGATAATTTTGTACTGTCGTGCATTAAAGATGCATTGTACATTTTGGCCGTACCCAGAAAATTATCAATATTGTTGCCTTTAAAATCAAGATTTAAAAGACCTGATAAACTAAATGCGCCCTTTGTTAAACCAAGCTTTTGCAGGTTTGCTTTTTGAAGATCGGCGGTAAAATTAAATTTGGTACTGTCTCCCAGCAAACTAACCGACCCGTTCAGGTTTTTAATTTTTAAATTAGGATCGTCAATGTCTAACTGCCCGGTAAACAGGCTCTTTACAAATTTGCCATTCAAGGTAATGTTCTGGTAATTGTAGCCCGAAAAACCAACCTGCTGCACTTTTCCATCAAAATCAACATTCAGCGTATTTACCGTAAAGCCTGAACCTTTTATTTTCCCATTAAGTGCAATGCTCCCCAGCTGATTGCTGTTGATGAGCCTGCCAAGCTGAAAACCCGGTGACGAAATTTTACCCGAATAAGAAGGAACTTTGCCGGTTGGCAGCTTCATATTCAGGTCGGCACTCAGGTTGCCCAATGCTGTATTAATATTGCCATAGGCCACAAAGTCGTTGATAAAGCCGGTGAAATTTCCCTTAAAGCGGATAGTTCCTAAACTGCTTAACTGGCTTAACCCGGCTCCTTTTAATGACGGAATAATGGTAAGAATATCCTTATAATTTGTTTGTGAACCACCCGGGGATTTAAAATCAATAAAGGTATTGTTTATATCAGGTAATCCTTTTAAAGAGATATCGCCGTTAATAATGCTGTTGTCGGTTTTTACGGTAAACTTGTTGGCAGTAACATCGTCGATACTCCCTTTTGCATTTCCATTAAAATAGATCAGCCTTTTCCAAGTTTTTACTGCCGGTGCAAAATAAGCAATATCATCACTGTGTATCCTGCTGTTATCAAAATGCCCTTCCAGTTTAACGCTGTGCATAAAATCGCTCATGTCGGCATTAAAACTGTTATACCGCATGGCATAATAGTTACCGATCCTGCTTTTGTCTGTTGTGATGTCGAGATTGCTGAACTCCATCATGTCGGGCGTAATCTTCATATTGGCAATCAGCTGGTTTACCTTAAAGCCGCTTTTTTCGAGGGTTGATAGTTGTACTTTGGCAGAAACGGTGTCTTTGTAAAACACTACATTTTCCAATGAACCATTAATGGCAGAAAAACGAAGGTGCTGCCCGTCGAATCTATCGGTATAGGGCGACCGCTCTGTATCTCTTTCATTAATAAAGGTTCCGTCCTTTAAATTAATTTTAGCAACACTTAACTGCCAGTCTCCGGCATTCCATTGTAATTGACCGGGTTCTGTGATGGTTGTTTTTGTAACAGCTGGTACTGCTGATACAGGCTTTTTCCCCAGGTAATCGTGCAGGGCAAATATGGGTTCTTCCATATCAATTTCTTTGATGTTGATCAGTTTCTTGTCAATATCAAATACGTCAGCTGTAAGATATAGTTTGGCTAAAGAGCCTTTCATGTCCTGTCCAATCCACTGGTCAATGCGGTTGAATTGAATATTCTTCAGGTCAAGGTTCTTCAGCTCTATCTGCATACTGCTTTTTTTGCCCGAAGATGTTTTTGGTGCCGAAAAATAATCGATGATAAACTGGTAGTTCCAGACCGAATCGGAGCGTTTCATATTTACCAGCGCATCTGAAAGACCTATATAACTCAATGTGGGTTTATCCTTAAAAAAGAACCAGTCGGTAATATTTACTTTTAAGGTACCGGCATACAACAGTGTGTCTTTCTTACGGTCTTCTATCAAAACACCCTCTACCAGCATTTTATTGAACAGGCTAAAATCAACGTGTTTTACCTGCACGGTTGTTTTTAGTTCTTTAGATAAAAAGCCTGAAGCCTGTTTAACCAGCCAGTTTTGAACAGGGCTTGTTTGCAAAAGCCCCCAGGTTAGGGATATAAGTACAAGCATTACCAGGAAGAAACTGAGCTTATGCTTTGCTTTTCGAAACAATATGCCCCAGGCCAAAGCCCAAACCAGCAGCGTAACAGCAAATAAAACTTTAGAAGCAGGCAATACATAAATAAAGGCAACGGCAAGCGCCGCCCAAAAGAGCACGATAAGCAAAAACCATTTTAATATGTTAAATAGTTTACGCAGAGTTAAATATTAGGTGTAAAAATAGCCATTCGGCCTTGCAAAGGCAAATTCAGTACCAAACTTTAGAATAATCTTATAAGTACATAATTTATGTGCATCAACCCTTTGCCTTCAACTGCCTGTTAAACTGATCAGAATTGCCTTTGGCAATTGAAAGGTTTTGCCAGTCTTTATTTTTTATGAGCTTGCCCAGGTAAATGATCTGCCCCACATGGTAAGGGTAATGAGCCAATTGCCGGTTGATGGCATCAATCACCAGCAATCCCTCACTGCGGATATAAATTGTTTTCAGCAAGTCATCTTCAGTTAATGAATGAAGAGAGGCCAGGCAGCAATCCCAGCCTTTTTGCCAAAGGTCAATCAGTTGCTGTTTGTTTAGATCCTGTTCTTCAAATTCGCTATCCCGGTTCCGCCATTCTTTTTCGCCATCTTCGGTTAAAAAATTGGTCCAGCGGCTTAGCATATTGCCTGCCGTATGCTGCATAATGACGGCAACGCTGTTGCTCTCTTCATTGGGTTGAAAATGAAGATCGGCATCGCTGAGTTGTGCCAGGGTTTTATCGCCCAGTTCTTTGTAATAGCTAAGCCTTTTGATGGCGGATTGAAGAAATGAAGTTCCGATGGACATGGTTATAAATATTTTAAAAAATAGCGGGCTCCTGCACTAATGATCAGTACAGCATACCCTATTATGTTAGCAATGCCGGCTTTGTTTATGTGTTCGTATCCTTTGTTAAAAAGATCTGCATGGTCATTTTCAAACGACAAAAGAATAAGCCTGTGGCCTTTTATATAATTTACCCATACAATAAACCCGATGATAACGCTTAAAAAATATATCCAGGGCCTGATCTTAAAGCTGTAAAATGCCAGCCTTGTTTCTTTGGCCGGATGAGGGCTGTAAACTACAAGCGAATAATATTCAGCCAGGTTGAAAAGCGTAAATACCGAAAAAAGTATAATGATCAATAGAAGTAACCGGATATTACGCTTAATAAGATCCTTGTTTATAGTATCCGTAAAATTATGTGAGATCAGATCGTGGTTCATTGGGTTATGTTTAATATCCTCTTGCATCATCATCGCCTCTTTTGTCGCCTACTGCTGTTATTTTTTTTGAAGAAACCGCAGATCTGTTTACCTGGATGATCTCCAACCTGCTCCAGCCAGATCTGGGTTTGGTGGCATAGCCCATGGTTTCCAGCTCTTTTTTTACTGCTTCCGGAAAATCCTTTTCAACCGAGATCAGATCGGGCAGCCACTGGTGATGAAACATGGGGCTGTTGATGGCAGCATCTGCATCCATATTAAATTCCAGTACATTCACCAGCGCCTGAAAAACACTGGTTGGGATGGTGGTACCACCAGGTGTGCCTACTACCAGGTAGGGTTGGCCATCTTTTAAAACAATGGTAGGAGTCATACTGCTCAGCATTCTTTTACCAGGTGCAATGGCGTTTTTTTCATTGCCCAATGCTCCATACATATTTGGTATGCCGGGTTTTACGCTAAAGTCATCCATTTCGTTATTCAGCAAAAAACCAGCGCCACCAACAACTGTACGATTGCCATAGCCTCCGTTTAAAGTGGTGGTTACCGATACTGCATTGCCATAAGCATCCAATACACTTAAATGGGTTGTTTCTTCGCTTTCTTTGATCATGCCGGCTGTAGTGGTTTTACTGCTACCTGCTTTTCCGGGCTCATAATCTTTCATACGTTCTTTCAGGTAGCTGGCGCTTACCATGGTTTTAACCGGCACTTTCACAAAATCAGGATCACCTAAAAATTCAGCCCTGTCGGCATAGGCCCTGCGTTCTACTTCGGTCATCAGCTGTACACTGGCAGCCGTTTGAAATTTCATAGCTGCAATATTCCGGTCTTCTATCATCTTCAGCATCTGTTGCAAAATAATACCGCCGCTGCTGGGTAATGGCATGGTAATAACCTGGTAGCCTTTGTAATTAAAATCCAGTGCAGCTCTTTCTTTTGCCTGGTATTGTTTAAGATCATCAAGCGAAATGATCCCTTTCCCTTTCTGCATTTCAGCCACAATGAGCCTGGCTGTTTCTCCTTCATAAAATCCCTTTTGCCCCTGGTCGCGGATGCGCTTTAAAGTAGCAGCCAGTTCTTTTTGTATCAAAATATCTCCCACTTTCCAGGCGCTGTCTTTTACAAAAGCAACAGGAGATGTGTTTAAGGCAATAAATTCTTTTCGTGTACTGTTTAGCGATGCTGCCTGGCGTTCTGTAATGGCAAATCCTTTTTCTGCCAGGTCAATGGCGGGTTGTATCAGTGTTTTAAAAGGCAGACTTGCATATTTCATGCTTGCAAATAAACCGGCAACCGTGCCGGGTACGCCTGCCGCCAAATGCCCGTCTTGTGAAAGGTTCATCTGCGGCGCTCCTTTTTCATCCAGGTACATATCGCGGCTTGCTTTGGCCGGCGCTTTTTCACGATAATCGAGCGTAATATTATTGCCATTCTTCAAATGCGCCACCATAAAGCCACCGCCACCGATATTGCCGGCACCGGGATAAACCACTGCCAATGCCAGCTGGGTAGCAATGGCTGCATCAACAGCATTACCGCCCTTTTTTAAAATACTGAGACCAACCATACTTGCCAGCGGATGAGCAGATACCACCGCAGCTTTGCTGCAGTTAGTATGCTTCTGAACAACATAGTTTTTAGTAACTGTGGGCTGTGCAAATGAAGTTTTTACAAAGGCCAGCAATACAAATGCAGGCAATATGAAATTGATCCTGAAAAAGCGCATAATTGTTTTTTAGCCAATTTACTTCATTACCGGCAAACGATGATCAAACTTCAGTTTTTTAAAGCTGGATAAACCTGTTATTTCATATTCTGGATAAGTGGAAAGCTGAAGTCAGTTGCTTTCTTTATTTTCACAAAATATTTTGGCAGATGTAGCTACATTTAATGCTTCATCTGATTTACTAAAGTGCTAAAACCAAACAATGATCCCAAGACTATTATCATTAGTACTGCTTTTTGTAAGCAATGTGTTATTTGCCCAGTTACAATCGCCTGATGAATTTTTAGGCTATCAGCTTGGTGCCAGGTTTACTCCGCACTATAAAATTGTAAATTATTTTAACCAGGCAGCAGCAGTCATGCCGCAAATGATGAAACTGGAAAAATACGGCGAAACAAATGAAGGAAGAGCTTTGCTGATCGCCGTTGTGGCTTCGCCTGAAAATATGGCCAGGATTGAAGAGATCAGGAAAAATAACCTGCGACTTACAGGAATTTTGAAGGACAAGCCTGCAGATGTAAATACACCTGTAATTGTTTGGTTAAGCTATAATGTACACGGAAACGAAGCCAGTTCTTCGGAAGTATCGATGAAGACCTTGTATGAGTTATTAAGCCCGGCTAACACGCAAACAAAAACCTGGTTAAAAAACACCGTGGTTATCATTGACCCTTGCTTAAACCCAGATGGCAGAGACCGGTATGTAAACTGGTACAACCAAATGGTTGGAAAAAATTTCAATGCCAATGCCAATACCCGTGAGCATAGTGAACCCTGGCCGGGCGGCAGGGTAAATCATTATAATTTTGACCTGAACCGCGACTGGGCCTGGCAAACACAGGTGGAAACCCAGGGACGTATGAAAAAGTACAATGAATGGATGCCACAGATCCATTGCGATTTTCATGAACAGTATTACAACAACCCTTATTTTTTTGCACCCGCTGCCGAGCCTTTTCATGAAGTGATCACCAAATGGCAGCGTGATTTTCAATATACCATTGGAAAGAACCATGCTAAATATTTTGATGCCAATGGCTGGCTGTATTTTACCAAAGAAGTCTTCGATCTGTTCTATCCGTCTTATGGGGATACATACCCAACCTACAATGGCGCCATTGGTATGACCTACGAACAGGGCGGTCATAGCCGCGGGGGATTGGCCGTTGTTACCGATGATGGCGATACGCTCACTTTAAAAGACCGCATTGCTCATCATTTTACCACCAGTATGAGCACCGTGGAAGTGGCATCTCAACATGCCGATAAATTGCTGGCTGAGTTTAAAAAATATTTTGACGAAGCCAATGCAAATGGAATCGGCGAATATAAAACCTACGTGATCACCGAAACCAATGCAGGAAAAAGAGAGGCGCTCCGGAACTTTTTTGATGTAAATGGAATTAAGTATAGCAGCGTTAGCGCCAATGCAGTAAAAGGCTACAATTACTTTACCGGTAAAGAAGAGATATTTAATGCTTCAGGTGCTTTAGCTGTATCTGCATACCAGCCTAAATCTTCCCTGGTAAAGGTTTTGTTTGAACCAAGATCAAAATTAAGCGATTCAGTCACCTATGATATTACCGCCTGGAGTTTGCCATTCGTGTATGGCACGCAAACCTATGCGGTAAAAGAAAAACTGGCTGCCGTTAATTATATGTTGCAAAGTAAAAACACTGCTGTGCCGGCATCTGCTTATGGCTACCTGGTAAATTATAATTCGTTTGCTGATGCAAAATTCCTGGCAGCGCTGCTGAATGCAAAGTTCAGGGTGCGATTTGCTGAGAAAGAATTTACTTATGCAGGTAAAACATTTGCAAAAGGCACTTTAATAGTTTTACGAAAAGGCAACGAAGACAAACTGCAGCAGTTTGCTGATATGGCACAGAGCTATAATGCGGTGGTAACCGCTGTTGGCACCGGCTTTGTAGATACCGGTTTTGATTTTGGCAGCGAAAAAGTGCACCAGCTTAAAATGTCAACAGTAGCATTGGTAACAGGCAAAGGTGTTAATCCAAATGCTGCCGGCGAAGTATGGCATTTGTTTGAGCAGCAGTTAAATTATCCCATAAACCTCATAAATGCAGATGAAATTGATGGCAGTGTGTTGAAAGATATTGATGTACTCATTCTTCCGGATGGTTACTTCCCCTTCTTAAAAGATAAAGATGCTGCTGCCGAAATTAAAATGTGGGTGCAGCAGGGCGGTAAGATCATAGCCCTGGAAAGTGCCGCCACGCAAATTGCAAAAGCAGATTGGGGCTTAAAGATGAAGAAGGCTGATGATGAGGAGAAGAAAGATGATAAAAAAGACGGCAAGGATATGTATGACCTGCTGAAGCGCTATGAAAACCGGGAACGTGATGGCATTGTAAATAATATACCCGGGGCTATTTATAAAATAGAAATAGATAATTCGCACCCGCTGGCCTTTGGCTATGGCGATAATTATTTTTCGCTGAAACAAAATAGCGACCTGTACGAATTTATGAAAGACGGATGGAACGTGGGAGTTATCAAAAAAGAAAATCAAACAGCTGGTTTTGTAGGCAGTGCCACCCGTGAAAAAATAAAAGACGGCACCGTTATTGGCGTAGTGCCTGTGGGCAACGGCTCTGTGGTCTTCTTTGCCGACGATCCCATATTCAGAAATTTCTGGGAGAATGGAAAGCTGCTGCTGGCCAACGCTGTTTTTTTGGCAGGACAATAAACTTAAAACGAATAAATATCTATAATGATCAAGAAACTGTTTTCCGCATTTTTAATTTTTAATTTTTCATTTTTCATTGCGGGTGCACAAACACCCAAAACATATACATCTGCAGAAATACTGTTGCAGCTGAAAAAGCTTAATGTGCTGGGTTCTGTATTATATGTAGCTGCCCATCCTGATGATGAGAATACCCGGCTGCTGGCATATCTGGCCAATGAAAAACTGTATCGCACCGGGTATTTGAGTTTAACCCGTGGTGATGGCGGCCAGAATTTAATCGGCGATGAACAAGGTGTAGATCTTGGTTTGATACGTACCCAGGAGTTGCTTGCTGCACGTCGTATCGACGGTGCCGAGCAGTTCTTTAGCCGTGCATTTGATTTTGGGTTCAGTAAAAGTCCGGATGAAGCCATGAAATTCTGGGGCCACGATAAGATATTAAGTGATGTGGTTTGGGTAATACGCAAGTTTCGTCCTGATGTGATCATCACCAGGTTTCCAACAACCGGTGAAGGCGGTCATGGCCATCACACTGCTTCTGCAATTCTTGCAGGCGAAGCTTTTGAAGCAGCAGCTGATCCCACAAAATTTCCTGAACAGTTAAAATATGTTACAGTGTGGCAGGCAAAACGTTTGCTTTGGAACACATTTAATTTTGGCAGCACCAATACCCAAAGCGACGACCAGTTTAAAATGGAGTGCGGAGATTATAACCCTATATTGGGAAAAAGTTATGGAGAGATAGCTGCTGCAAGTCGCAGCCAGCACAAAAGCCAGGGCTTTGGCGTACCTGCGCAAAGGGGCAGTGTTACAGAGTATTTAAAAACAATTAAAGGTACAGCGCCTGTCAAAGACCTGTTTGATGCTGTTGATGTAAGCTGGAACAGGATCAACCAGGTGGGCTTTTCAAATACAGTAAACCAGGTAATTGCAAATTTTGATGTTTCGCATCCTGAAAAATCATTGCCGGAACTGGTTGATCTGTACAAACAGGTAGAAGCATTACCTGATGATTACTGGAAAAATAAAAAACTGGATGAGATAAAAGAGCTGATACAAAATTGCAGCGGTTTGTTTATGGAAGCCACTACCAATACACAGTATGCAACGCAGGGCGATAGCCTGAAGATAAACCTGGTAGTGAATAACCGCAGCGGAGCAAATATCCTCAGTGCCGATGCACATCTGAATGATGACTATGTGATCTTTGATCAACTGAAGAAGAATGTAAATGCAGTTAAAACATATGGCATGCTGGTAAGACTGAATGCAAAGCCAACACAGCCATACTGGCTTGAGAACCCGATGGAAAAAGGGAGTTTTAATGTAACTGATCAGCAACAGATTGGCAAAGGAGAAAGTGATCCCTTCAGCGTGGTGTTTAGTATGCTGATAGAAGGAAAGGAATTTAAATTTACCAAACCTATCCGATACAAATATACCGATCCTGTAAAAGGCGAATTGTACCAGCCGGTAACCATTTTGCCAATGGCTGAACTGAATTACAGCAGCAATGTTTTACTGGGCATTAACAACAAACCGGTAGATGCAGGTACGCATGTAAAGTTCAATCTGTCTTTGGCCACCAATTATACGGTAACCAAGCAAACCAGTAACAAAATAAAGAACAGTAACAATCCTTTCACCATCAAAGGCAATATTGCCAGTAAAGTCAATAATGAAAACTCTGTTTTTTCTTTTAATGGGGTAGAAGGAGATTATGTGGAAGAAATAAAACTACAGGTTAGTGATGGTGCCAATATCTTTCACCAGTACAGGAAAAATATTGAATACGACCATATCCCATCCATTGTATATTTTCATGAAGCTTCAGCCAAACTTTCAAAAATAGATCTGAAGGTTGAAGGTAATTATGTTGGTTATATTCCCGGGGCCGGAGATAAGATACCAGAAGCGCTTGCTGCTATGGGCTATAAAGTAGTAACCCTGAAAGAAAGTGATATCAGGGCAAATAACCTGAAACAGTTTGATGCGATTGTTACCGGCGTGCGTGCATATAATACCAATGAGTGGATGAACAATGTATATGAGGAGCTGATGCAGTACGTAAAAGATGGCGGCGTGCTGCTGGTACAGTACAATACCAGCAACCAGATAGGCCCGGTAAAAGCAAAAATATCACCCTATCCATTTAATATCAGCCGAAACAGGATAACAGATGAAGATGCAAAAGTGAATTTTTTAATTCCCGATCATCCTGCATTGAATTATCCCAATAAAATTACTGATAAGGATTTTGATGGCTGGGTACAGGAGCGTAGTATTTACCATGCCGAAAAACTGGACACCGCCTATAAAGCAATCCTGGGTATGAAGGATCCGGGCGAAGCTGAACAGAACGGAAGCCTCATTATCGCCAATTATGGTAAGGGAAGATTTGTGTATACAGGTCTTGTATTCTTCAGGGAATTGCCTGCAGGTGTACCGGGGGCTTATCGGTTATTTGCAAACCTGATCGCAAATAAAAGAGCCAAGTATATTAAGTAAAACCCCCTCCACCCCCTGCTCTTCGGCTACGCTCTGGATTGGGGAACTTTGGAGAGTGATAAAGCAATTGTCTTGTAATTTCAAATGGGTTCAAAAAATGGGAAAAGAAAATTCATATTGGAACAAGTGGTACCTGCTGGTATTTCTATTCCTGGTTATTCAGGTGGTATTGTTTTATTGGATAACTAAATCCTTTTCATGAGCGGTTTAGACTGGGTCATATTATGCGTAACCTTATCTGGTATTGTGTTGTACGGCATATATAAAAGCCGTACTTCAAAAAACCTGGAAGGATATTTTTTAAGCAATCGTTCATTGCCCTGGTACCTGGTGCTTTTAAGCATCATGGGTACACAGGCCAGTGCTATTACTTTTTTAACAGGCCCGGGCCAGGCTTACAGTGATGGGATGCGCTTTGTGCAGTATTATTTTGGCCTTCCACTGGCCATGATCGTCATCAGCATTTTTTTTGTGCCTGTGTTTACCCGGCTGAAAGTTTATACTGCGTATGAATTTTTAGAAGAGCGCTTTGATCTTAAAACCAGGACACTTACTTCTTTTCTTTTTTTACTGGCACGGGGGTTAAGCACCGGTATCAGCATTTTTGCTCCCTCCATTGTATTAAGTTCATTAATGGGCTGGAATATTTATTATACCAACCTGGTAATGGGTGGATTGCTTATTATCTACACCATGAGTGGTGGAGCAAAAGCTGTTGCACATACACAAAAACTGCAGATGATCATTGTGTTTGTTACGCTTTTTATTGTAGGGTACCTGGCAGTTAAGTTATTGCCGGATGCGGTTGGTTTTTCCGAGGCACTGCATAAAAGTGGTGAGTTGGGAAAGATGAACATCATCACCACGGGCTTTACCGATAAGGGTTTCGACTGGCAGGATAAATACAATATCTGGAGCGGATTAATAGGTGGTTTTTTTCTTTCGCTCAGTTATTTTGGAACTGACCATAGCCAGGTAGGCCGCTACCTTACAGCAAAAGATGTAAAAGAAAGCAGGGTAGGCCTGCTGATGAATGGGTTGGTAAAAGTTCCCATGCAGTTCTTTATACTGCTGCTGGGCATACTGATATTTTCGTTTTACCAGTTCAATAAAGCGCCTATTTATTTTGACCAGGCTAAAGTAATTGTTGCCAAAGAAACATCCTTCAAAGATTCGCTGGCTGCCCTGGAAAACCGCTATGATGTTGCACTTGCCACAACTAATATTAAAGAGGCGGTAGCATTAAGGGCAAAATACAAAACAGTGTTACAACAGGCATTACCCGGGCAGGATACCAATGATAATAACTATATCTTCTTGCGTTTTGTGATGGATTACCTGCCTGTTGGGCTCATAGGTCTTATTATTGCCATCATCTTTTTAGCTTCCTGGGGAAGTATTGCCGCTGCATTAAATTCACTGGCGGCTGTAACCGTGGTTGACTTTCATAAAAAATTCTTTGTAAAGAAAGAAACAGAAATAAAAGACTACCATGTTTCGCAATGGTACACATTTGGCTGGGGCATATTCTGTATCATCATTGCTATGTTTGCGCAAAATATCGGAAACAGTCTTATTGAAGCGGTAAACATACTAGGCTCACTGTTTTATGGCGTTATATTGGGGATATTTTTGGTAGCGCTGGGTATTAAATTTATCCGTGGACATGCCGTTTTTTATGCAGCCATTGCATCGGAATTGCTGGTGATCTTTATATATCAGCAAAAGATCGTTTCTTTTTTGTGGCTGAATGCTATTGGTGCTATATTGGTTGTGGTATTGTCATTATTATTTCAACTGGTTTCTGGTCAAAAGGAAAAAGCGTTGCAATAATGCAACGCTTCGGAGATTCATTTTGAAATGCCGCACCCAACGCGGTGTTTACTTTAAAGTCTTTTGCAGGTCTTTATTCATCTTTACATAGTCATCATTTTTTGCCGCAGCAGCCAGCTCCATTGATCTTTTAGAACTTGCCATAGCACCGGCTTTATCCCCCATGTCTTTCTGTATTTTGGCTTTGTATATCCATATCCAGAATGCTTCTTTATTTTCTTCTATAGCTTTGGTAGCATTCTCTAATGCCAGGGGTAAATTCTTGTCGTACTCATTATAAAATTGTGCCGCCTGCCAATACGGTTTCTTGTCTGTTTTCATTGCTGCTTCAATTTGGGCCCTCACCTTATCTTTAAAATTGGCTACAATGGGTATAGAAACGGATGTCTTTTCCCATTTGATATTCATTGAGCATATCTCAGGAGTTATGTCTGTAAAATCTATGGTGAATGTCTCCAGTTTATTTTTCATCCTGTCGGCATCTGCTTTAAAGCGCACCACATCTTCGGATTCTTTATATCCATCTATGCCCCAGTTGTCGAGTCCTTTGTTCAGGATGATATCCCAGGTGTCAATGCCTGGGATAGTGTACAGGACATAAGTACCACTGTCTATTTTTTTGCCGCCTATCTCTACCGGTTCGCTGAAAACGATCCTGGTAGCGGCATTGGCGCCAGTGCGCCATAATTTGTTCAACGGAACCAGGTCGCCGAAAATTTTACGTCCTTTGATGGATGGCCTTGAATAAATTAATTCAATAGTACCAATACCAAAGTCCTGTTTAACGGTTTGTGTAGGAGAGGGGGCTGGCATTTTGACCTGTGCAGTGCCTGCTAATGCCATGCACGCAATTGCCAATACTGATAAGCATATTTTTTTCATGAATTTTTTTTCATGAAAGATACTGAATATGAATTAGAATAAAAGACGGCAGTATCAGACTAAAACTGCACCTTAATACTTGCGGAAGTCTTTTTGCCTTTTTTTACTTTCCACTGCGGGCCTTCCTGTAGCAGGCGTTTGGCAGCTTCATCATACTCGGCCCCCAGTGATTTATTTACTTTAATATTGGAAATGGTTCCGTTGGCTTTAACATCGAAGGTTAATTCCACTTCACCATGGCGGTCATTTTTTAAAGCTGATTCAGGAATGTCGAGATTATTTGCCACATAGGTATTGTAATTGTCCCAGCCATCTGCCGGTTCTACATTTACAACAGAATCTTTAACAAGTGTTGCCCTGCGTGACCTGGTATTGCCGGCAACATCTGCATTGGCAATTACTTTTTTATCTTTTTGAAGCACTTCTTCTTCCTGCAAAACGATCTTGGTTTGTGCCTGGTTGTTGTGCAATGCAAATGTTTTAGGCTGGTATCCAACTGACTTTACTTCTACATACAAAATACTGTCGGTAGAAACCAGACGTACCATGCCTTTTGCATCGGCATAGGTTCCAAAATTCTCTTTTTTAATGGAAATATTGGTGAAAGGCAGTGGCGTATTATCTGCGGCAACAACCTGTGCAGTGAAAAAGTTATTTAGTACCGCTTCTTTTTCTTTTCTATATATTGTGGCTGCCGGACTTTTCTGGCGGCCGGCGAGTACATCGGTTTCGCTGCCTTGCTTAGCGGCAGACTTTGATTTTTCTGCATTTGCTTCTGTGGCAACATCGGCATCATTGCTCTCGCCAATAACAACAGCTGGTGGTACAGTCACTATTACTTTATTATAATCACTGGTAGCCCCGGAAGCAACAGGTGTTGCAGGATTTAATACCGGGGCACCGGGCTCTAATATGATATTATTTTCTGTTTTATTGCTAGTCTTATCAAGCTTTGCAATTGTTCCGGGAATGGCTTTCTTTTCCTGTTCACTTACAGAAGCACTGGGATTGAGTGATTGGGTTACAGAGGCTGGCGAAGGAATCTCTATCTTGATAGGACTATCTTTTGTAACCGGAGCCACCTGGGCTATTTCCTGAATACCATTGTCTTTTTTATTCTCTTCTCTGTTTAGTGTATAAGTTAATGTAGCGCCTAACCCGATTATGAGTATAGCTGCTGCGGCTTTCCACCAGTTGTTTTTGCTTTTGTGTAAAGGAATTACTTTGGCAACAGTGCCCTTATTGTTTAATGCTTCCCGTATGGCCACCAGCTGGTTATTCCATTCCTTGTCTTTCACCCCTTCATAACCTTCCATGGCTTCTGCCAAAAACGGGTCATCCAATGCTGCTTTTTCCATGGCATGCATTTGCTGCGCCGACAGGTTGCCGGCCAGGTATTGCTCAATATCTCTTGCCGTGTAAATAATATTGTTTTCTTTATCGCTCATTGATCTTTTTAAATTACCAGGTAAACTGCTAAATGAGTAAAATATTACTTTCAAATTTCAGCTTCCAGTTCACAACCCCAACCCCTTTTCCTCCATACAGTTTTTCAGGTTTCGCTTTCCGTTTTGGATATAGCTGCGTACCTTATTCCACTCAAAACCCGTTATTTCAGCAATTTCGTTATAACATTTACTTTCCAGGTAAAATAGTTTAACCGTTTGTTGCTGTTCGGCGGGCAAGGTCTCCATACAGCCCTCTAATTTCTTAAAATTCTCTTCTTTTTCCAAAGCCTCGCCATTCAGATGCGAATTTTCTTCAGATTGCATAAAAACCGGGTTAAATTCTGTGGTTTTTATATTCCTGGGGCTTCTTAGCTGCATCAGGCAGTAATTTCGGGTTAAAACATGTAACCAACCCTTAAAATTATCCACTTCATGCACCCTTAATTTGCTGTTCAACTCGTCAAAAATATCCATTACAGCATCTTTACAACGTTCAGTATCTTTAAAGTATTTCAGGCAAACACCAAAAACCAGGTCCATGTACCGCTGGTACAAGGTACTTAATTGACTTATATCACCGGTTGCCTTAAAACTGGCAATCAGTTCTTTGTCTGAAGATTTGTCCTGCGATATGTTTTTTAAAAATGCCAAGCCCCTAGCCCTTAAAGGGAAACGATTGTGTTTTGTTAATAATAGTGTTACAAGTCATTTTCAAGTATTAAAAAGAAGCCAAAATAATTATTCTCCAGGTTCCCCAATCCTGAGCGTAGCCGAAGGGCAGGGGGCGGAGAGCATGTTTGTTCTACTCAAAATACACTTTCACCGTTTGATAAAAAAGCCTGCTGTTCATATACTGGCTTTGCTGTAACTGTTTTTCCGAAAAATTCTGCAGGCCGAGCAGTCCGGCGGCATTTCCCTTGTTGATGGCAATCTCCAGGTATCCGGCTGAATTGAACAGGGCCAGTTTTTCTCCTTCGTTCACATCAGCATAGGTGTCGCTGATCCTGTCAATCACTTCATCTCTTTTAAAAACTATTTTAAAACTCCGCCCTTTGCGCTGCTCTTCAAACTCATCGCGGTGAATGTTTACAATTACGTTCTCAAAATTATCTATAAAAATAATCTGCCCTTCTATATAATCGCTGCCCAGCATGGGCCTTAAAGGATTTTTAACATGGATAGAAACATCAGGGTCGCCGATCTCTTCTATTTTTTTACCATTTTGAAGTTCATTAAAAGCCCTGGCGAATACTGAGCAGCAATAAATGGTATTCTTTTGCTGATTTTTATCCAGGGCCAACGCCACGGTTTTTTGCGGCACTTCTTCCAGTATCATTGTGATGAGGCCATTATCGGCGCAACCAATAAAATGACCGTTATGTTCTGCCAGCAGCATGTGCTCGGGCTTTTCATCAAACAAATTAACCAGTATCAAATGAAAAGTACCTGCCGGAAAATTTTTAATGGCATTGCGGCAAACATAAGCTGCCTGCGGGTAATTAAATGGCGAAAGGTTATGGGAAATATCTACCAGTGTAAATGCCTGGCTGGTTTGCAATAACTGACCCTTTACAGCGCCAATCAGGAAATCCTGCTGGCCAATATCAGATGTAAGGGTTAGTAAAGGCATTTTTTTGTTAATGGTTAATGGTTAATCGTTCACTGTTTCAAACGCAATCTGATTGACAGGTAACGTTTAACAGGTTAACGGCTACCGTACAAGTTCCCCGTTTTTGAAGAAGAATTTTTTTACCAGTTTATCTGCGAGGGAGGGAAAGAACCTGTTCATAAAAACGGTTTGTTTTCCTTTAAAAGTAAGCACCAGTGTTCTTTTTCTTTTTTGGATAGCCTGCAGAATATACCCGGCACATGCTTCAGAACTCATCATCTTTCCTTCATCCATGGGGCTTTCGCCCTGGGCACGGCCTTTTTTATTGAGGGCGGCATTGCGGATATTGGATGTTGTAAAACCGGGGCAAACCCACATTACATTTACGCCACTATCTATCATTTCTGTTCTCAGGGCTTCTAAAAAACCGGTAACGGCATATTTGCTGGCGCTGTATCCGCTGCGGCCGGGCAAACCCCGGTAACCGGCAATGGAAGATACACCTACAATACTGCCTTTTCGTTCTATGATCGCATCTAGAGCCAGTTTGGTGCAGTACAATGTTCCCTTAAAATTAATATCCATCACCTTTTCTATCACTTCCACTTCCAGGTCTTTTACCAATGCCCTCATAGAAATACCGGCATTGTTAATAAGTATGTCGATGCCTCCAAAAAACTCAATGGTACTTTCAATAAAATTCCTGCAATCGTTGTAGCTGCTCACATCAGCTACCATGGTATGCAGCGGCTTGCCCGAATGAAGCAACTGCAGATCGTACAATTTATCCTGGTTACGGGCACAGGTAGCTACTTTTGCGCCCATTGGTATCAGTGTATCTACCAGGGCCTTACCAATGCCATCGCTGCCACCGGTAATTACCACTACTTTATTTTTGAAAAAATCCTGCATATAAAAAGTTATTGACAAAAATAAGTGAGTTATTCCGCTGTTGGCAAAGAAATTATAAAGTTAATTGACGATTTGGGGAAAAACTTTTACTAAATAATTTGTTGCAAAACTATTTTGCCTTATTTTTGCACTCCCTTTAAAAAAAAGGTGATTGATTTGGTAGCTCAGTTGGTAGAGCAATACACTTTTAATGTATGGGCCCTGGGTTCGAGTCCCAGCCAGATCACAAAAGACTTCAAGTGATTGAAGTCTTTTTTTGTGCTGCTATCTGGAGTTACTTACAAGCTTAGCAAACTACATCCTCTCACATCACTGCTATCAGCCCTTCCCAGCACTTCAAAACTTTCATTGGCATGTAAGCGGCCAATATCATCAGTGGCAATAAAGCTGCAGCTATGTATATTGGCCAGGTCAATTACATTAATAAGCCCGGTTTGAGGTTTGTTTTGTGCATCAGCAGCTGTAATCACATGAAAGGGATCATCTTCTTCCCTTAGTAAAATCTTCATCCAGCCGGGACAATGAAAAATACCATCACCTTTGGAATAAGCCTGCGATAAAAGTTCTGTCATTCCATACTCGGAGTGCACCAGGTCGAGGCCCAGTTGCTTCCGTAAAATGCCATGAACTTCCTGCCTGGTTAGTTCCTCACGTCTGCCCTTCATACCGCCGGTTTCCATTACAATTGTATGCCTCAATTGCATGGGATAGGTTTCTGCAAAATCAAGCAGGGCATAGGTAACGCCAATCAGCAGGGTGGGTAATTTCAGCAGTTCGTTATGCAGGATGGTACGGTGCAGTTTTTCAAGATCATATAAGTAAAAACCACTCAGCGGATTGTTGCTGGCTTTTATCAGTTCATCCACCATCAGCACCAGGGAAGAATTTTTTCTTTCCAGGTAGGAAGGGAGCAGACCGAGTATGCATTTATGCTGAGGTAAACCATAAAACCTTTCAAAGCAATTAAAAAAACTCGTTCTGTACATATCCAGGTCCTTTACAAAATGCCGGCTGGGTATCATCTGCGTGGTTCCGCTGCTTTCAAAAACTGCAGCAGCTTCAAATGCTCCGCAGGTTACCTGGTGCGTTTTAAAAAATGAAATAGGCAGAAAGGGAATTTTGCTGATATGGTCGATGGCATCGGCTTTGATGTGCAGGCTGTCACAAAATTGCCTGTAAATAATATTAGATTGATGCTGGTGATTGAACAAAGCGACGGCCAGTTCGTTAAAATTACCGGGCTGAGCAGCAAAAATGCTTTTTTCGAAGTCCATATTTTTAACACCCGGTTTCAACTGCAATCATTAAATTTGACATATTAAAACACAAAGATGCGATACAGTTTACTATTTACCATAGCTATTTTATTTTTTACTGCCTGTAAAAAAGACAAGTACACCACGGCTCCGCAGATATCTTTCAAATCTTTTAGTGCCCTGGAAGCAAGTAATTATACAACGGTGGACGGACAGCCTGTAATTGTGCTTGAAGTAACAGATGCAGAAGGAGACCTGGGAAATATCAGTTCGACAGAACAGTCAAAGATCTACCTCAAAAATACACTTACCGGTAAAGAAGATTCTCTTGTTTTTCCTGATCTGAGAAGTGTTAGCAAATCAAATTTTAAAGCAGATATTGAAGTAGGACTGAGGAATGTATTGGGTGGCCGCCCTTTTCCTACTGTGCCACGTCCATACCAGGATACCCTGCATTTTGAAGTATATGTAAAGGATTTTGCGAAGAATAAAAGCAATGTTATTTTAACAGACAAGCAATTCATTTATTACACGCTTCCTTAATGAAGTGGCTGCATTTCATCTTATCTCATTCTATTTTTATTGCCGTTTGTGCTGTATCGCTTAGCTTTCAAACAGCCCTGTTACTGAAGTGTAGTATTGATCTGTATGTGTATGGATTTATTTTTTTTGCAACACTCTGCAGTTATAATTTTTACTGGATACTGAGCAAATTATCTTTTGCTTCAAAAGCCAACTTACAAGCTATTATAAAAAAACAGGCCGTTAGTTATCTGCTGCTGTTCATTTCATCTGTGGGGTTTCTGTATTGTTTAATGCAATCTTCTATTCCCTTACATCTTGTTATTGCAGCACTGTTATTAACGATGCTGTACGCCATTCCACTCTTACCATTGCGTTTTTTAAAATTCACTCGCCGGGCCGGAGTGCTAAAAACAATTTTACTGGCATTTACCTGGGCTTTTGTAACGGTAATTATACCCTTACAAAAAGATTACATGCTTTTGAATGGCGCTGATCTTTTCATACTCAGCCGCCGCTTCCTGTTCATGCTCATGCTTTGTATCATTTTTGATAACCGGGATAAGGACCTGGATAAGATCAGGGGGCTTCGCAGCCTGGCCACCGACCTGGGCCCGAAAATGCTCCGTGTATTGATCTGGACAATATTTATTTTGTTATTCAGTTCCAATTTTCTTTTCAGAAATTATGGCATCACACTGGCCCAGTCTGTTGCACTGCAGGTCTCAACCATTGCTTTGCTTATTGTTTACTTTTATTCAACCAAAAAACAAGGCTATCTTTTTTATTATTTTTTTGTAGATGGTATGATGTTATTTTCTGCGCTGGCCACTTATGTAGCGGGTATTATACATGCTTAAAGGAATTTACTGCGTAAATTGAAATATAGTTTTGGCCACGGATTACACGAATTTTCACAGATAATCAGGGTGAATCTGTGTAATCCGTGGCCCCAAAAACTACCACGTAGTTTAAAATACTGTTTTTAGAATGCTTATAAGTAATTTTGCGGCAAATCAATCATTTTATGGCAAAGGCAAAAAAATCTAAAAGCATTCTTACTGAACAATCTTACGGTTTTTTAAAGAACTATATCAATAACCCATCACCAACGGGTTTTGAAAGCAGCGGGCAAAAGTTATGGCTTGAATATATAAAGCCCTATGTTGATACCACTTTTACCGATCCTTATGGAACAGCCGTGGGAGTTATTAATCCGGATGCTGCGTTTAAAGTAGTGATAGAAGCCCATGCCGATGAAATAAGCTGGTTTGTAAATTATATTTCGCCCGACGGGTTGATATACCTGAAGCGCAATGGGGGGGTAGATCACCAGATAGCGCCTTCAATGCGGGTGCTTGTACATGGTAGCAAAGGGCCTGTTAAGGCCGTGTTTGGCTGGCCTGCCATACATACCCGTATGAACGGAGGAGATAGCAAAGAAACACAACCCAAGGTAGATAACCTGTTCCTGGATTGCGGGGCACGCAATAAAAAGGAAGTAGAAGCGCTGGGGATTCATATTGGGGCTGTTGCTACTTACGAAGATGGGTATGAAGAAATGGCTTACGATTACCTGATTGGCCGTGCATTTGATAACCGGGTGGGTGGTTTTATGATTGCTGAAGTAGCACGCCTGCTGAAGGAAAATAAAAAGAAACTGCCTTTTGGTTTATACGTGGTGAATGCGGTGCAGGAAGAGATTGGTTTGCGTGGTGCCGAAATGATAGCACGTCGTATTAAGCCAGATGTGGCCATCATTACCGATGTTACGCACGATACTACTACACCTATGATCAACAAAATGGTGCAGGGCGAATGCAGTTGCGGCAGCGGGCCATCGCTTACTTACGGCCCGGCAGTGCACAATAAATTACTCGATATTATTAAAGCTACTGCTCAAAAAAATAAGATAGCCGTGCAGTATCATGCAGTAAGCCGAAGCACAGGTACCGATACCGATTCATTTGCTTATGCCAATGATGGTTGCCCGTCTGCTTTAATATCAATTCCATTGCGTTACATGCATACCACGGTAGAGATGCTGCATAAATCTGATATTGAAAACACAGTGAAGCTAATGTATGAGACCATACTCACATTAACGCCCAAAACAAAGCTGAGTTATTTTTAAAACAGAACAATAGCATACTTTAACTGTTAATCATGTCGAAGGGATTAATTGCTTTTATGGTAGTGGCTGCTTTTGCATTTGTTATTATGTTTATGAAAAGATCTTCTGATATTGCCAGAAGAAGATCGGACCAGATCATAGAGCAGTTTAAAATTGTTGACAGCAGTTTACATACAAGTAATGCCATGCTTGATTCACTGAATAAGATGGTGAATATTGATTCGCTGGTAAAGGCAAATAAATAATACTACAGATGGAAGACAGGTTTACTAAATATTCAAAACTATATATACTCATATTCCTGCTTTTTTTGAGTGTGCCGGTTTTACTGGGATTGGTAGTAGCTGCTTTTTACGGAGTATCAAAACTGGTTTCATCTACCATTGCTGATATCAGTTTTGGCTTATGCATCGTATCAATTGCACCGGCCCTGTTTATGTCGGTCTATTATATCTTTTTTAAAAGAACCCGCAACCATCCTGTAGAAACAGTAAAACTCATTTCCCGCATACTGTTTGTTGCCGGTTTTGCTACAAGCCTGTTTGTGTTGCTGTATGATATGCGTGCTTTCTTTACAAAATACAGTACAGATATTGCCAATTACCTGGGTTATAGTCTTGCCTACCTGGCAGGCAATGTGGCCATGCTTTTTATAATAGCCATTGTACAGGCATTAACAACCAGTAAAGAAGTAGATTGGATGGACAGGACGCGGAATGTTGACTAATCTTATAAGAAAAAATCTAAAAAAAGGCTTTCACATTGGTAAAGTATTCAAAAACAGTGCGCCGTTATTGAATACATCGGCGTTGTAACCACTTGCAACGGCATTGTTATGGCTTACAATGGCATTGTTATGGTTAACACCGGCGTTGTCACTATTGCCATGGGCATTGCGACGATTTACTTTGGCGTGGTATTCTTCAAAAACAAAATTCCCTCCCGAGAACAGGAGGGAATTTCTTTAACCCTTAAAACAACCAACATGAAACCTGTTGATAGCTTAACTATTAATACTTACGAATAAAGAAGAAGTACGGTTGTATTTGAATACAATAAAAATATGTTAATGCCCTGGTTCACCCGGCTTGCTATCAGGCAAGGATCATCGGGTCTGTAAAATCAAGCTTTAATAGTTGCAATATAGTACAACTTTATATGTTATTTATCCACAAATCAAGGATGCACCGTGTTTTTACTATGATATTGTAAAAAAAAACTATATTATATTTAAGACTCGTAATTCATCATTAAAACCAATTTTATGTTTAAGCTAAAAACTGCATTATCATCCTTATGCATTTTGTTTGCCGCAACAACCTTTGCTCAGGTTGAAAGGGTTACAGAAAACCAGGCAGGCATATCAAAAAGATTGCAGCAGGAAATTGACATGACCAAAGATCCTGCCCTCGGCATTGTACCCAAAGGAAGACTTGTGGAAGCCTACCAGTTAAGAAGTCAGCTACTGAAAGCAAATACTGTAAACTCCTTACTGTCCTGGACCGAACGTGGGCCCAGCAGCGATGCAGTTGGTGCCAGCAATGGAAATACCAGGCCCGGCAATGGTAAAACATCCGGCAGGGTTAGGGCCATTTGGGAAGACCTGGGTGATGCAACCGGCAAAACCGTTTGGGTTGGTGGCATCGATGGCGGTCTATGGAAAACAAATGACATTACACTAAACCCGGCAACCTGGACGCCGATCAATGATTTTTTTGGCAACCTGTCCATTGCAAGTATTTGCCAGGATCCTACCAATGTAAACATTATGTACTTTGGAACCGGTGAAAAAGCAATAAATGCCGATGCGGTAAGGGGTGCCGGCATCTGGACAAGCTCTGACCATGGGGTTACCTGGACGGTAATGCCGGGCACTGCAAATTTCTGGAATGTGAGCAAACTGGTTTGTGATGCTGCGGGTAATTTATATGTTGGGTGTAATTCAATCTCCAATACTTCGGGATTGCAACGCTATACAAAAGCCACAGCTACCTGGACAAATATTACACCAACCGGGCTCGACCCAAGGGTGCCGGATATTGAACTGAGCAGTACAGGAAGATTGCATATTACCTGCGGTTATTACAATACGGCTGCAGCCAGTTCGGGTTACCGTTATACAGATAATCCTGCAACGGTAACTACTACTACCTGGACATCGCCGGTAACAACTTTTACCACACAGTACAATGTTGACCTGGCCAGCAATGGCAATACATTATATGCATTGCCATCCAACTCGGCATTTGAAGTGCCTACTATTTTTAAATCAACCAATGGCGGTGCCAACTGGACTGCTACTACCACCACACCGGCATTTACCAGCGGACAATCATGGTATAATATGGCCGTGGCAGTTGACCCGACCAATGCCAATAATGTAATTGTAGGCGCATTGGATTGTTATAAAACAACCAATGGTGGCACATCCTGGACAAAAATAAGTGAGTGGGTAGGAACAACCGGTCAGTATGTACATGCTGATCAGCAGATCATTACCTGGCGCAGTAATAACCAGGTATTAATCGGTTGCGATGGTGGTGTTCATTATTCTGCCAATGGTGGAACAACCATCAGCGACAGGAACCAGGGGCTTCGCATCAAGCAATTTTACTCTGTTGCTGTCCATCCAACATCTACCAATTATTTTTTAGCAGGAGCACAGGATAATGGCGTACATCAGTTAAACGCTGCAGGACTTGGAACTTCTATTGAAGTAACCGGTGGAGATGGTGCTTTTGTTCATATCGACCAGGATCAGCCGCAATTTCAATGGGGTTCTTATGTGCGTAACCAGTACAGAAGAAGCACCAATAGTGGTTCTACGTGGACCTCGGTAAACTTTTCTTCTACGGTTGGCCGCTTTATCAATCCTACTGATTATGACAATACTGCCAATATTATGTATTGCAGCGGTAATGCCAATACCTTTCTTCGCTGGGCCAATGCGCAAAGTGGCGCTACCTTTACATCTGTAACGATGAGTGGCTTGAATTCAGGAACCGTTTCGGCAATTAAAACCTCACCTTATACGGCTAATACGGTATTCTTTGGCGGTGGCGGTAGTGGTATTACACCATCATTAATTAAGGCAACGGCCGCAAATGCCACGCCCACATTTACAAATATCATTGGTGCCGGTATGACAACAGCCAGTGCTAATATTTCCTGCATTGAACTGGGAACAAACGAACAGAATATAATTGTGGTTTATTCTAATTATGGTGTAAATAATGTTTGGATAACCAGCAATGGAGGCACTACCTGGACAAGCGTGGATGGTAATTTACCAGATATGCCTGTAAGATGGGCCATGTTCTACCCTGGTGATAATACCAAGGCAATTATTGCAACCGAAACCGGAGTATGGACAACTTCTTTGTTGAACGGAGCTTCTACCGTTTGGGATCCTGAAACCGGTTTCCCGAATGTGCGTGTAGATATGTTGCAATACCGTGCAAGTGACGGGTTATTGGCAGCTTCTACTCACGGTCGTGGTATATTTACAACGATCATCGGTGCTGCGCCATCTTGCGGTATTGTTGCAGGTTTAAATGCTTCTTCCATCACAACCACTGCAGCAACAATCGGCTGGACTGCACTTGGTGGCGCTTTAAATTATGATGTGGATTATAAGTTGAACTCTTCTGCAACCTGGATAAATGCAGCAACAGCTACTACCAGTCTTTCTGTTGCATTAAGCGGACTGACTGCCTCATCGCTGTATGATTACAGGGTAAGGGCTAATTGCACAGGCGCTACGGGTGCTTACACACAGGCCCAGTTTACTACTGCGGCCACACCAACCTGTAACACAGCAACCGGGCTGGCAGCAACTGCCATTACATCAAACAGCGCTACTGTCAGCTGGGCTGCTGTAAGCGGAGGTACAACCTACGATGTGGATTATAAACTGAATTCATCAGCCACCTGGATCAATGCAGCTACCGCCACTACATCTACCTCTGTTTCTTTGAGTGGCCTGTCTGCTTCTTCTTTATACGACTGGAGGGTGAATGCCAATTGCGGAGGTATTGGTTTAAGCAGCGGCTATGTACAGGCTCAATTCACCACAGCCGCGCCGCCAACCTGTAATACGGCAACCGGTTTAACTGCCAGTGCGGTTACGGCAAGCAGTGCCACTGTAAGCTGGACGGCTGTGAGTGGTGCAACCAATTACGATGTTGATTATAAGTTGAATTCTTCTGCAACCTGGACCAACGCAGCAACCGCCACAACAGCCACCAGTGTTGGTTTAACCGGACTTACAGCTTCTTCTTTATATGATTGGAGAGTAAATGCCAACTGCAACGGCGTTGGCCTTAGCAGCGGATTTGTGCAGTCGCAGTTCACAACCTCAGCAGTTAGTACCTGTCCCGGCCCGCTGGATGTGAGCACCAACGGAACCGCAGCAGGCGCTGCCACCATTCCTTTTAACACAGATGTAAAAGGAACCATCAGCCCTACAGGCGATAATGATTACTACAAATTTGTGATCACTACCGGGGGTACGGCCACCATTACTTTGACCACGCTTCCTTTTGATTACGATCTTAAATTATACAGCAGCAATGGTACAACCCAGTTGGCCATATCGCAAGCTGGTGGTACAACCAGTGAGTCTATTAGCAGAACATACACAGCAGGTACATACTATGCACATGTGTACGGCTTCAACGGTGCTAACAGTGCTACCAGTTGTTATACGTTAAGGGTGCAGCTTGGTACAGCTACGCAACAGGATCTGCCTGCCACGGAAGATCAAAAGATCACGATGAAGGTTTTCCCTAACCCGGTTGCCGATAAACTAACGGTTTATTTAACCGGCGATAATACCCGCAAAAAACTGGTGATGTATAATGTGAACGGAAAACAGATATATTCACAAACAGTTACAGATATGTTCACAACACTGGATGTAAGCAAAATTCCGGGAGGAGTGTATTATCTAAAAATTATAGACACTGACGGAAAATTATTGCAGAGCGAGAAGTTTGTAAAGCAATAGAATAAACAATGGATATTAAAAAGCCGCTTCATTGATTGAAGCGGCTTTATTATGCTTTGATTTCTATGCCAGTGCCAGATCCAGCACTTGCTGCATATTTTTTACATAATGAAATTTAATGCCCTTAATGTACTGCGGGTTTATCTCTTCTACATCCTTTTCATTCTGCCAGCACATGATGATCTCTTTTAAACCGGCACGGCGGGCAGCCAGTACTTTTTCCTTTATGCCGCCAACAGGCAATACCTGTCCACGTAAGGTTATCTCACCAGTCATGGCCAGGTACGGTTTTATTTTGCGGCCGGTAAATGCACTTGCCAGGGCACTCAACATGGTAATGCCGGCACTGGGCCCATCCTTGGGTACAGCACCTTCGGGTACATGTATGTGTATGTCTTTTTTGTTGAAGATATCCGGGGCAATATCTACCTTTTTGCAATTGGCTTCCAGGTAGGTGAGGGCCGTGCTGGCGCTTTCCTTCATTACATTGCCGAGGTTGCCGGTCAGTTTCAGCTCACCTTTGCCTTCGCTTAACTGGGTTTCAATAAAGAGAATATCGCCACCAACATAGGTCCAGGCCAGGCCAACAGCTACGCCAGGCATATTGGCGATCTTGTACAGGTCGTTGCTATACCTTGGCTTGCCCAATATCTTCTCCACATCGTTATTGGTAATGGTAGCTTTTAACTTACCCTTGGTTACCAGTTCCTTGGCCTGGTAGCGCATAATGCTGGCTAACTGCCTGTCTAGTTCACGTACACCGCTTTCGCGGGTATAGTCCTGGATGGTTTTTTCCAGAACAGCGTCACTTATTTTAAAACTGGCTGGCTTCAGACCATGCATTTCCTGTTGCTTGGGTATCAGGTGGCGCTTGGCAATTTCTATTTTTTCTTCTACTGCATAACCGCTTAAATCAATGATTTCCAATCTGTCACGTAATGGTGCTGGAATTGTGCTTAAGCTATTGGCTGTTGCTATAAACAGCACTTTGCTGAGGTCGTATTCCAATTCAAGGTAATTATCGTAGAAGGTATTGTTCTGTTCAGGATCTAAAACTTCCAGGAGGGCCGAGGAAGGATCACCACGGTGATCGGCTCCTACTTTATCGATCTCATCCAGTATCATAACCGGGTTGCTCGATTTTACTTTGCGTATAGATTGCAGGATTCGGCCCGGCATAGCGCCGATATAGGTCTTTCTATGTCCACGTATCTCGCTTTCATCGTGCAAACCACCCAGACTAACACGTACATATTTGCGCTGTATAGCTGCTGCAATACTTTTTCCCAGGCTGGTTTTACCAATACCGGGAGGGCCTAAAAAGCAAAGGATTGGTGATTTCATATCGCCTTTCAGTTTTAGAACTGCCAGGTATTCCAGTATGCGTTCCTTGATCTTCTGCATACCATAGTGATCCAGGTCCAACACTTTTTTTGCTTTTTTCAGGTCATAACTGTCTTCAGTGTATTCATCCCAGGGCAGGTCCAGCATCAGGTCCAGGTGGTTGTACACCACCGAGTAATCCGGCGTGGATGGGTGCATACGCTCCAGCTTTTCCACTCCCTTGGTAAACATTTCTTTGGCAGCCGCGGGCCATTTCTTGTTTTCGGCCTTCTTCAGCATATCTTTTACCTCGGCCACATTATCGGTACCCAGTTCATCCTTGATGGCCTTCATTTGCTGCTGCAGAAAGTATTCACGCTGCTGTTTATCCAGCTCAGCCCTGGTTTTATTGGTAACCTTGTTCTTTAGCTCGGTGTATTGCAGTTCGGTCTGCATCAGGTTCATCAGCAGTTCGGCCCTGGCTTTAATGCTGCTGATCTCTAGCAGGCGTTGTTTTTCCTTGATATCGCTGTTGAGATTGCTGCTTACAAAATGTATCAGGAAGGAAGGGTTCTCGATATTCTTTAAAATGATGGCTGCTTCGCTGGGCAGGTTTGGCGACAGGTTGATGATCTGGCCTGCCAGGTCTTTAATACTGCCGATCATGGCATCAAAATCGGGGTCGTCTTTTAAAACCTCGTCGGTCAATACGGTGATCCTAGCTTTAAAATAAGGGTCGTCGCTGGTAATTTCCTCAATCTTGCAGCGTTTGCGGCCCTGGATGATGATGGTTGTACCGCCATCGGGCATTTTAATCAGCTTGGCAATTTTCGCAACAGTTCCAATATCTTCCAGGTCGCTTACGGTTGGCTCTTCAATGGTACTGTCTTTTTGCGCCACAACGCCTATCAATTTGTCAGCCTTATAAGCATCGGTCACGGCTTTAATGCTTTTGTCTCTGCCTACAGTAATGGGTATTACAACCCCGGGGAAAAGCACGGTGTTTCTTAAAGCTAAAATTGGAATATTCTCTGGAATCATTTGATCATCAACGCTTCCATCTTCTTCTTCGTTCAAGGGTATGATTGGCATAAACTCCATCTCATCTTCGGTTCCCTGCAATAAAATCTTCTGGTTCATAGTCTTTTAGTGTATAGTCAAAATGTCAAAACACAAAGGTAATACCTGTTTTTTTGTGTGAGGATATATTAGGTCAATATTAATGCCAGAGTAAAATGGGATCAAAGGCCAAATACACTTTTTACTGTATACAAAAAGTGGGTGTTCAGATATTTTTCTGTGAAAAGTTCCGAAAGTTTCTTTTGTACACCTGATATGCATCCTTCACAGGTATAAATAATTTCTGTTGATGTGGATATTTTGCTGAACAGTGCCTCTTCTTCTTTTGTTAATGCCATTCCTTTTAGTTTCAATACATATAATCCCAATGCGCCCCATGCCTGGCTGTTTGGAAAAAGGGACTTACATTTTCGCAGTATGGCTGCCCGGTCATTTGTTTTTACATAAGCCGCCATCTCAAACATTGTATTTGGTGGAAAAGGGATAAAGCCACAACCAGAGCTATAACCATCAGTACTGTCCTCGTAGATATCATGCCAGTTAAAATCTGCTTTGCAGGAATCGTTATATGGTTTTAGCAATTCATTCGTAAATAGTGTGTCGATATAAAGTAAGGATGTATCCGTAATATTCCTGCTCATTAAATTTGGGAAATAAGGACTACTATCATCACTCCACTCCACAATTTTTACCATGAAGATCTTTTCGCTCTTGTGATGTATGGAAGTAACGAAGACTCTTTTGTTGAAATAAAAATAGATGTTGTAAACATTTGCTCCGAGTAGCCAGGCTGTATCTTTTTCGTTTTTATATTTTTTTTCGCTGTTGGCTAAAAGGCCTGCTCTGAATTCAGTAAATCCTGTTGGAGGAAACCTAATACCGGCGAGGAAGTTGTCTGCTTGCTGTGCTCTGGTTATTTGATTAATAGAAAGTAAAAGGATTAGAAGCAGGTACTTTTTCATGTTGGTAAAATACTCATTTTAGATGCTAAAAAAAAGCTAATAACAGCAACTGGAAACTAACCATTAATTTTGCGTCACATGTATATCAAGTGTAATGATAAGGAAGAAATTATTTTGAACAAGATTGCAGCAGCTGCAGCAGAACTTGCCGTACCATGCTATCTGATAGGTGGATTTGTAAGAGATAAAATATTGGGCAGGCCAACCAAGGATATGGATATTGTTTGTGTTGGTGATGGAATTGCCCTGGCTGCACAGGTGGCCGAAAAGTTTAGCCCCGAGCCTGAAGTTCATTTCTTTAAGAATTTTGGAACTGCGCAGATAAAGACCGAAGGACTGGAAATTGAATTTGTGGGCGCCCGAAAGGAGAGTTACGATTTTAACAGCCGCAAACCAGCCGTTGAGAACGGAACCATTGAAGACGACCAGAACCGCCGCGACTTTACCATTAATGCTATGGCCATCAGCCTGAACGAAGCAGATTATGGACAACTGGTAGATCCTTTTAACGGCATTAAACACCTGGAAGAGAAAAATATCCAGACTCCACTGGCCCCGGCACAGACATTCAGCGATGATCCACTACGCATGATGAGGGCCATACGCTTTGCCTCGCAGTTGAATTTCACGATACATCCCGACACATTTGCAGCCATTGGTGATAATGCAGAGCGCATTAAAATAGTAAGTGGCGAACGCATTGCCGATGAACTGAATAAGATACTGATGAGTGATAAGCCTTCAATCGGCTTTGATCTTTTATATAAGAGTGGTTTGCTTAAGATCATCTTTCCGCAGATGGTTGACCTGGCCGGTGCTGAGTATATTGATGGTATGGGGCATAAGGATAATTTTTACCATACTATCCAGGTGGTTGATAATATTGCCAAAAATACCAATGATCTCTGGTTGCGCTGGGCGGCTGTTTTGCATGATATTGCCAAACCTGCCACCAAAAAATTTGAAGAGGGCCATGGCTGGACCTTTCATGGCCACGAAGTGGTAGGTGGCAGGATGGTGCCCAAGATATTCACCAAACTGAAACTGCCACAGAACGAAAAGATGAGGTTTGTGCGTAAGATGGTGGAACTGCATTTGAGGCCCATTAGTCTTACAAAAGAGAATATTACCGACAGCGCTATCAGGCGATTGTTATTTGATGCCGGTGAAGATTTTGAATCATTGATGACGCTTTGCGAAGCAGATATCACTTCTAAGAACAAGTATAAAGTAAAGCGTTTTTTAGAAAACTTTGAAATGGTGCGCCAACGCTGTGCCGAAGTAGAAGAAAAAGACCACCTGCGTAACTGGCAACCACCCATTACCGGCGAAATGATCATGGAAACCTTCAACCTGCCTCCATCCCGGCCCGTGGGCGATCTTAAAAACTCAATTCGGGAAGCCATACTGGATGGAATTATCCCCAACGAATACGAAGCTGCTTATAATTTTATGCTTCAAAAAGCTAAAGAACTGGGAATTTCTGCGCCTAATTCCTGATTCTTAATTCTTAATTCTTAATTTTACCCCATGGCTATTTTACGTTTCAGAATTTATTGGGAAGATGATGACAGTGTGTACAGGGATATTGCAATAAAACATACACAAAGTTTTTTCGACCTGCATACTGCTATTTTAAAAAGTTTCGAATTTGATTCGAAGCATAAAGCTACTTTTTACCGCAGCAACGATAACTGGCAGCGGGGCAGGGAAATTTCGCTTGAGAAATATGATAAGGAGTACAAGGTAGAGCCGCTGATCATGTCTGAAGTAATTATTGGTACCGAGATCAGCAATCCCAACCAGAAATTCATTTACGAATACGATTTTAATAAGTTCTGGCATTTTATGGTAGAACTGATAAACGTGGATAAAGCTGCAAACAGCAAACTTGAATATCCATGCTGCATACGCACTGAAGGAATTGCCCCCTCGCAATATGGCACCAAAGGGCTGGTTGATAGCCGCCTGGCCGAAATGGAAGAAAAATACGACTTAAGACCCGATGCCCTGGCAGATGGTTTTAGCGAACAGGATGAAGATGGTGATAGTGTGGAAGCTGATGAGGAAGAAGTAAGCGGTGATGGAGAGAATGATGGGTTTTAAAAGTAAAAAGTAAAATATCAAAAGGCAAAAGTCCGGTCTTCAACAAAAACGAGTTCTTTACAAACTCAGTAGGGTATTATGGATATAAACAATTCGCTTCAAAATCCCCCTTCAGGGGATAAGGGTAAGGCAAAAACCTGCATTTTCATCGTTGGCCCAACGGCCGTTGGCAAAACTTCCCTGGCTGTGCAAACAGCGCTTCATTTTAAAACAGAAATTATTTCGGCCGACAGCCGTCAGTGTTTTAAGGAGTTAAACATTGGTGTTGCCAAGCCTTCGGCAGAAGAACTGGCGCAGGTGAAACATCATTTCATCAGTTCTCATTCTATAAAAGATGAAATGAACGCAGCTTTGTATGAACAGTATGCGTTGGCAAAGATCGATGAACTGTTTAAGTTGCATGATGTGGTGGTAATGGTTGGCGGCACCGGTTTGTATGTAAAAACTTTTTGCCAGGGACTGGATGAAGTGCCTGTTGTTGACGAAAAGATCCGCAAAAAGATAAACGAAGAGTTTGAATGGGAGGGACTTGAATGGTTGCAGCAAGAAGTAGAAAAAAATGATCCGCTGTATTATGCCCAGGGTGAAATAAAAAATCCACATCGCTTACTGAGGGCATTGGAAGTAAAATTATCCACCGGTAAATCCATCATCGAATTTCAGAAGCAGGAAAAAAAGCAACGGGCTTTCAATATAATAAAAATAGGATTGGAACTACCCAAAGAGCAATTGCATAAACAGATCAACAGCAGGGTAGATGCCATGATGAAAGCCGGCCTGCTTGATGAAGTAAAAAAACTGGTGCCTTATAAAAAATTTAACGCATTGCAAACGGTTGGCTATCGTGAACTGTTTGGGCATTTGGTGGGCGACCTGGAGCTGGAAGATGCCGTAGAGATCATTAAAATAAATACCCGCCAATATGCCAAGCGCCAGATGACCTGGTTTAAAAAAGATGAAGAGGTTATATGGTGCGAACCGGACTTTGAAAAACTAATGAACATCTTACAAGAGCTTAGCTAAAATTTGCTGCATATAAGCCAATTCATTCGGATCCCTGTCGGTGCCGGTTTTCCATTTGTACAGGATGATCAGGGCAAATAAAGAACTCACAAAAACAAACACGCTGATCAGGCAAAGCCATAAATACAGTTTACTCAGTATTGTATCTTCTTTTTCATTGCTTTCAAAATACTCCTCTACACCTGCATTAACAATTGAGTTGTCTGAAGCGATTGTATTGATGGGTGTTTTCCAGTTTCGGTCATTATTATTAAAGTATTGTTCTGTAACAGTATCATTCAGTTTTTTCTCCTTCCATAATTTTTCAAACAGGCCTTTCGACTCTTTGTAGGAACTATAGTAAGCAGGATCATTTGCATACAGGCTGAATTCATTGATGATCTGCTGAATTTCTTTTTCTTCAAAAGCCATACTGCTTTCCTTAATTTCACCAGCAGGTATTTCCCTGAAAAGCTCCAGTATGGTTTCTCTTGCTAGCTTTTCGTTTTCTGTATACAGTTGTTTCAGTAATTCAAGTCTTATGGCATCCGGAAAAATGCCTTGCTGCATCCAGCTTATTCTTGCAATACGTAACAGGTTAGTATAATTAAGTTCATAACCACAACTATATCTGTCCAGTATCGATTTGCCAATAGCAACAGTTACTTCCCAGCTTATTTTTGGATACACGGCCAATGCAGCTATCCATTGAAACAATATATTTACCGATTGCCGGTAATCTTTTCTGATGGCCCATTTTGCCTGGTTGCAATAAACTTCAAGGCCTTGTATGGTTTCAAAATGATATCCCTGTACTTTATAAAAAAGAGACCTGCGCTGATTAAGCCTTGCAACAATATCGCCACTATGTTCATCATCCGACAGGTATTCTGCCAACAATAACAATCCTTCCGTATCCGATGGAAAAACAGGAATATTTTGCATCAGTATGTTTTTTTCTGCCGGTCCCCAATCGGCATAAGAAACAGGAGTTACGATGGCTTTATGCTGCCAGCGATTTAATAATGCCAGGTATTCGGGGTTAAACCCGGCATGTAAATTATCTATTAGCTGGTTGGCACTGCCAAATATCAGCAATACATGATTTTCATGCCTGGTAAATAATTTCTCCAGGCTAACAGAACCAGGTTCATTAAAACGGTAGCATATCTTAGGCTCCTTCCTGTAATAATATTTCTCAATTAAAATATGCTGTTTCTTTAATTCCTGTGCCAGGTATTCAAACAGTTTCACCAGCTGACTATTGGGATTTATTTCATCTATCAATACCAGGTATTCGGTTTGGCGGGTGCGTGGTACAAGTACCGGCAAAAACATCCCGTTATTTTCAACTGACTGGCGAATGGTTTTACCAATATGTAAAAAACGGCTGTTGTCATTTACCCGTTTGCGCATTTGGCGGGCCGCATAATTTATCTCTGACTGGTGAACAGGTATATAGTTCTTATTTCTGAAAGGAATAGCTCCCGGCGTTTTTTTACCACCGAAGGAATTGCTGAGTTTGTTGTATTTATCCAGCACTGCTTTTTTTACATGGCCAATATTTATTTTTTGCTTTTCACTTAATACCAGGAACAGGATTGACAATAAGCCGAATACTATGGCCAGGGCCAGATACATAGGAACCAGGAATGGTGCTGCCATTTTTCTTACTACCTGAAAATTGCTGGCAGGAGCATCGTGTGTACTGTCAGCAGCCGTTTTTGTTTCCGCCGCAGGATCTTTTATTGTAAACATAATATCCTTACGCATACTGCAGGGAGAATTGATACTGTCGTACACCGCCAGGCAGGATATAGAATACGAGCCGGGCTTTATGAAAGAGGTTGTATAGGTATTACCATAAAAGAGGTCCTTATCATTAGAAGACCATTTTATATAAAGTGGCTGATCATTATTGTTAACCGATGCCTGTAAGTATATTTTTTCGCCGGGTAGCTTATTGGTTTCACCTCCGTAATCAACCTGCAAAGATTTTTGTTCGGCGCAAACCAGTACCACGCAGCGGATGGTATCAAATTTTACCAGGTCTCCTTTATAGCTTACTTCCACAAATGCATTGAGATAAAATTTCCCCTGCGACCTGTATGCATGCATATTTTTGGTTTCCGTTCCAGATCCATCGCCCCAGTCGAAACTTGTGGAGGCGCTCACGTCATGTCGCAGTTTTCTTTTCTCGTCGATGCAGATCGTATTTAATGTTAACTGTTTGTTTGGGATTATTGAAAAACTATTGCGGTTAAACATTACACTCTTATCGGGGCTTACCAGTGTAATGCTGATCGTTTCTGGCCGGGGTCTTGTAAATTCCTGGTAAATCAAAACGATCATACTGATCAGCAGCAGTGCCAGCAGGCCATATATAAGCAGTATCTTTTTCCAGTTTCTTTTTATGCGGTTTGTAAAGACTTCTCTTTTGGATGGAGCAGATGCAGCCTGGATTATATTGGCCCTGAAATAGGTATGAAATAATTTTGTGAAAAGAACCTGTTCATCATCATTGCTGGTAAATACAGGTAGCAGGTACAGGCATAGTTCTTTTTCGTTTTTCAGCTTGCCTGAATAGTTGATGATGACCTTGTGGGCATCAATGATCTGCTGGGTGCTTACCGAAAATCCGTTGTTTTTTAATAAGGTTAAAAAATCGAGGAAAGGCAAACCGGCAGCTGTATCCTGGTCCGATGTGTCTTTTTGATTATCCACTTATTTCCCTGCTTATGGTTTCAAAATCGGCTTTCGATTTGGTGATAATGCCCAGCGTTTCCGTAAGCTTCTGTTTATACTCATCATCAGCATTTTGCCAGTTGCCCATATTGCTGTTCAGCAGGTTCTTATATTGCAGGCAGGCAATCCATTCTATCAGTTCAGAAGTAGCCGGTTTTTTTACAAGATTCTTTTGCCGCAATTGGGTAAACCTTTCAATCACCGATTCAAAATGCGGGTTCTGGGTTTTTAGATTTAGCTGAACGATGTTCAGCAATTCTTTTGTATCCGGGAAATTGATATGATGATAAACGCATCGCCTCAGAAAAGCATCGGGCAATCCTTTTTCATTATTGCTGGTAATGATAATGAATACCGGGAACCGGGTGTCCTGCTCAACCGTAAAATCAGGCAGTTCCTTAATGCCGAATTTAAAAGGGGGCCTTTCCAGTTCGGCCAAAAGATCATTAGGAAAATCACGGGGAGCCTTATCTATCTCATCTATCAGTACCAAAGAGCCAAATGCCGGGTTCCTGTTTAAAACTTCGCTATCGTAATTTTTAAAGCTCCTGTATTGTGCATTGGCCGTATGTGTACCCAGCAGCGCAATACCCAGGCTGTTAAAAGAAATAAACGACTCCTTGGGCTTGTTGGTTTTATCCGCAAAATGCGAAACCGCATCGTAGGTATAAAAAAGGTCGCTCGATTGAGACCCTGATTTGGTATCAAACCTCAGTACTTTAGGCGATGTGAAAATATAAGGGAACAGAAAATTCAGTCGCCTGGCAACATAGGCAGCACAGGCTGTTTTACCAGTACCGGGATCGCCGGATAATAACAAGGGGCGTTGCAAAAACAGCGCTGTGTTAATGGCTGCCAGCAGCTCCCTGCTCGGCTGGTATTCATCGGCATTGGTATTGGTTAGCTGAATTTCCATATTGTAGGTTTTAAAAGAGTTTACGGCTTTTTGTAAATATTACCAATGGTAAATTGGTCATACAGTACAGTTACCTGCTCCTAAATATACACCCGTCATTCAATAAGGCAAAAAAACGCCCCGGAAAATTGCGGGGCATAGCCGGTAAATTATACAGGCTGTTTTATAGATGAAACAGGTGCTTATTTAGTACGGGATCTTAACCGTTACTTTACAACCTTTGCCGGCACTGCTTTTTATAGATACCTTGCCGTTGAAACATTCTGTACGGTATATTACATTAGAGATGCCAATACCTTTTCGTTTGCTTTTTGTATTGAAACCCACCCCATCATCACTTACTGTAACAGAAATGAATCCCGACCTGGCCATTACCACAATATTTACACTTTTTGCTTCGGCATATTTTAAGATATTGTTCAGCAATTCCTGGATGATGCGGTAGATATTCAGCTTCAGGTCATCGGGTATCAGGTCGTCGGGCAGGGTATAGGTAAGGCTTGTTTGTATTGTTGTGTTTTCGGCAAGTGTGTACAGGCAGTCCTGCACCAGTTCGTTCAGCTTAATACTTTTTTGCGGTGTTACTAATTTCTGGCAAAGCCGGCGTATTTCTTCAATGGAAAAATCTATCAGTTCCATTGGGTATTTTATCAGGTCGTTTACTTTTTCATCTTTTTTACCGGCGCTGCTCAGGTACATTTTAGAGCCAGCCAATATCTGGTTAACATTATCGTGCAGTTCCTGTCCAATAAAATTCCGCTCTTTTTCCTGCCCTTTTAAAACTGCCCGTGCTATCTTTTTTTGCTCCAGTGATTTTTGGGCCAGTATTTTTCTTTCCAGCAATTTCACACTTTCCTCCGCTGCCTTGCGTTCGGTAATGTCCTGCAGAATGCCAAAAAGCCTGAACGGTTTTCCAAATGCATCAAAGTCGAACCGCCACTCAATGTGCCCATATCTTTTTTTCCCATTTGCAAGCTTAAAGCGAAAATCAATTTTTGAAGCGGTAAAATGCTCCAGGGCATCGGTTACCATGGTTTGAGCATCGTTAGCATCATCTGTATGCATAAAGGATAAAAAAAGTTCTGTAGATGGTTGAACTTCGCCCTTGTTCAGATCGAATATCCGGTACAATTCATCCGACCAGGTATGTGTATTGGTAGCCAGGTCAATTTCCCAGCTGGCAATATGTGCTATAGACTGCGCTTCATTCAGCCTGGCTTCACTTTGTTTCAGTTCTTCTTCGGCCTTTTTTCTTTTGGTTATATCCTGCCTGATGGCCAGGTACTGGTAAGGCTTTCCCTGTTCATTTAAAAAAGGTACGATATGGGTATCAACCCAGTAAATGCCGCCATCTTTGGCACGATTACAGAATTCACCTGTCCAGCTTTTACCATTGGCAATGGTTACCCATAAATTCCTGATAAACTCCGGAGTGTGGTATCCTGAATTAATGATGCGGTGATCCTGGCCAATCAGTTCTTCCAGGGTGTATTTTGATATGCTGCTGAAGTTTTGATTGGCATACAGAATGATCCCTTTCTGATCGGTAATAGCAACAATGGCCGACTGATCCAGTGCATATTTGTAATCTGTAATTTCTTTTAATGCTCTTCGTTGCTGTAAGGCGGCTTTAATAGCAGCCGGCAGCCTGGCCATACGGTCCTTTAAAATATAATCATCGGCCCCTTGTTTAATGATATTGGCAGCAAACTCTTCCGAAACGGCACCTGTAACCATGATGAAAGGAATGCCCGGTAATTTTTCTCTTGCAATGGTTAATGCATCGGCCGAGTTGAATTGCGGGATGGAATGATCGGACAGAATAACCTCGGGGGCAAAGCTGTCGAGTGCGCCCAGAAAATTCACTTTATCCATTGCCAGGAAGAATTCGCAATCCATTTTTTCTTTTTTCAGCAACCGCTGAATGATCTCTGCATCTTCGTGGCTGTCTTCCAGCATCAGTACTTTTAAATCTGTTTTCATGGCATAGGTTTTAAATGGGTGGTTGATTTAATAATAGCCAATAAAATCCCAGGTTTTTGATAGCTTCTGCAAATCCTTCAAAATTTACCGGTTTTACTATATAACTGTTTGCGCCCAATGCATAGCATCTCTGGATATCCGGATCTTCTTTGGATGAAGTTAGTATAACTACCGGGATGGTCTTTGTACGAGCATCGGATTTTATTTTTTCCAATACCTCAATGCCATTTACTTTGGGCATCTGTATATCCAGCAATATCAGTTTGGGCGGATGCTCTACCGTTCGCCAATCGTTGAATTTGCCGGTAGCAAAAATAAATTCCAGCGCCATTTCACCATCGGTTACATGCACCAGGCTGTTGGCCATATTGTGTTTTTTTAATTGCCTGATGGCCAGCTCGGCGTCATCTATATTGTCTTCTACCAGTAATATGTCAACAGAATGTTGTGTCATGCAATTGCTTTTATCGGTTAGTTGTTTATTTCAGTTTTGTTAGGCAACGAAAAATAGAAGCAGGCACCCTCACCAACAGCAGCTTCGGCCCAAACCCGGCCGCCATGCTTGTTAATGATCCTTTCTACAATAGCAAGTCCCACACCTGTACCTTCAAATTCAGCAGCACTGTGCAGCCGCTGAAATACCTTGAATAATTTATCCTTATACTTTGTATCAAAACCTACGCCATTATCTTTTACAAAAAATACAGTTTCATGTTCGTTGTTTATGCTGCCCACCTCAACCACCGGATGCTGGTTTTTGTTGGAATATTTTACCGCATTGGATAACAGGTTTGTCCATACCTGCCTGATTGTATTCGGGTCAGCGTGTACCGTTGGCAGGTTGGGTACTATCCAGGTGGGCTGATGATTGTTTTTTACCGCCGGCTCATGTATCAGTTCCCGAACAATATCATTGCTGTTTACTGTTGTTTTTGTAATGGGTTGCCTGCCCAGCCTGGAGAAACTCAGCAGGTCATCGATCAGGGTTCCCATTTTAATGGTATTGTTTTTTATTATAGTGGTGATGCGCTTTGCTTCATCATCCAGCTTGCTGCTGTAATCTTCTTCCAGTATATTGGTAAAGCCAATGATGCCACGAAGCGGTGCCCGCAGATCGTGAGAAACCGAGTAGGAGAAAGCTTCCAGTTCCTCATTTGATCTGTTGAGTGCATCTTCGGCTTTTTTTCTGTCGGTAATATCGCGGGCAATACAATACAGTTTGCCGGTTGCCGGGTTGGGGGTTGCATTCCAGTCGAACCAGACAAAACTGCCATCACTTTTTTTGTACCTGTTTATGAAATGTATCACCGGGGCGCCGTTCTTTAACTGTTCGTAAGCTTCCAGCGTTTTTTCCACGTCGTCGGGATGAACAAAATCCAGGAATGGCTTGGTGGCCAGTTCATTTTGTGTGTAGCCCAGTATGGTGTTGAAGCTGGCGTTCACAATTTCAAAATACCCTTCGGTATTGGCAATGCACGAAAAGTCGTTACTGTTATTGAAAAAATGTTCAAACTCCTTCAGTTTTACTTCTGCTTTTTTTCTTTCGGTAATATCCCTTACCAGGGCCAGGTTGCCGCTGATATTGCCTTCGGCATCCCGCAGCTGCGATGCGGTTATCAGCACATTTACCGGCCTGCCTGATTTGGTATGATAGATCACTTCGCCCTGCCAGTAATTTTTTTGATGCAGCGCTGCCAGTATCGATTCCCTGGAAGTTCCCTGGTAATCTACCTGCAGGATCTCAGCACCTGTTTTGCCAGTCACTTCTGCGGCATTCCATTCCAGCAGTTGTTCGGCCGCTTTGTTCCAGCGGGTAATAAGGCCATTATTATCGGTTGAAATTACAGGGTCCTGTATATTATTGGCAATGGTGGCCGAAAAAGTGGCCAGTTCCAGTGTTTCGGCCAGTTTGTTTTTGGCCTGCAGCAATTCATTGGTACGCATCAGTACCTTATTTTCCAGTTCGGCATTCAACTGGTTGATCTCCAGCTCGGCCTTTTTTTGCCTGGTAATATCCCGTACAATTTTGGATGCGCCGGTTATATTACCTGCTGCATCTTTCAGCGGCGAAATAGTAAGCGATACCTGTATCAAGGTGCCGTCTTTTCTCAACCTTTCGGTTTCATAGTGATCAATAACATTTCCCTTGCGGATATTTTCCATGATCTCATATTCCTGGCTCCAGTAGTAGGTGGGTATCAGCATGGCAATATGATTTCCTATCACTTCTGCGGCGGTATAGCCGAACATTTTTTCGGCACCCTGGTTCCAGCTGCTGATAACCCCCCCAAGGGTCTTGCTCAAAATGGCATCGTGCGAATAATTTACAATGGATGTATGCAAAGCCTGTTGCTCTTCCAGTTTTTTACGTTCGGTAATATCGGCCCTGATGGCAACATACTGGTACGGTTTACCTGCTTCATTCAAAAAAGGAATAATGGTGGTATCTACCCAGTACATAGAGCCGTCCTTGGCCCTGTTCATCAGTTCGCCCTTCCATATCTTTCCATGGGCAATGGTAACCCAGAGGTTCCTGATAAACGCTTTGGAATGGTAACCGGAGTTAATGATCTGGTGGTCGTTGCCAATCAGTTCTTCCCTGCTGTATTTTGATATTTTACAGAAATTGTCATTCACATAATGAATGATCCCTTTCTGATCGGTAATGGCCACTATGGAAGATTCATCCAGTGCATATTTATAATCGGCGATCTCTTTCAGGCTTTTTTGTAATTGTTCTTCCGACAGTTTACGTTCAGTAATATCGGCCCTGATGGCAATATACTGGTATGGTTTACCTTTTGCATTTAAAAAAGGAACGATGGTGGTATCTACCCAGTACGTCGTTCCGTCTTTTGCCCGGTTCTTTAATTCACCCTTCCAGATTTTTCCGTTGGCAATGGTTACCCAGATGTTCTTAATGAACTCTTTGGAATGAAAGCCCGAGTTAATGATCCGGTGATCCTGGCCAATCAGTTCTTCGCTGCTGTACTTTGAGATTTTGCAGAAATTCTCATTCACATGGTTGATGATGCCCCGGTGATCGGTGATGGCAACGATGGAGGATTCATCCAGCGCAAATTTATAATCACCCAGTTCCTGTAAGCTTTGTAAAAGCTCCTGTTCTGATCGCTTATTTTTTGATACGTCTTTGTAAAAAATTGTGAGTCCGTCGGCCGATGGATATATTTTAACGGATACCCACATGTCTAATGGTGCATAGTAGTCTTCAATTTCAACTACTTGGCGGGTCTGCATGGCTTCGCGGTATTTTTCCCAGAAAATGGTATCCCTGAATTCGGGATGAACATCCCAGATATATTTGCCCAGGGTCTCTTTCCTGCCCAGCGGATGGGTAGAAAGCGCCACATCATTTATAAAAGTGTAGCGCCAGTTATTATCAACAGACACAACTGAGTCGTTAATGCGGTTAAAAACGGTTTCCAGTTCATGTTCTTTCTCTATATTTTTTGAACGCTGCAGGTATAGCCTCGCCAGCAAATAGATCAGCAGGCTGCAGGAGAGTATTATAAAAAGCGTAACCCATTTTTTTAGTTCGGCGGTTTCATCATTTAATTCTTTTTTCCTTTCTGCAATTAATAAAGCAGTTCTGGTTATGCCGGTGCCAATAAGTGAATCAATGCTGGCAAAAGCCGCAACATGCCCGGGGGCATGATGATTTATAATGGAATCGGGCACATTGCTATGGAGCAACCAGGATAATTCTGCATGCGTAAGCTTGCTGATATCGGCGGCAATTCTGATGTTTACTGAATCACGCACAGCGGCCTGCAGCCGGGTTACCTGATCGGTAATGGATGCACTGTCTATATAAAAAATGCTACCTGTTTTTTCAAGTTGGGGATTTAGTACGGCAGCATTGTTTATTTGCCGGCGCAGGTTTTGGTAGGCATTGTAAACTTCGGAATGCCGGTTGGCAAGTTCGGTATATCCTTTAAGGTTCCTGTATTCCCTGTTAAAAAACAGGAACACTGCTATAAAAGCGATGATAAGGGCAATATAAAGAAGCAGGTTTTTACGCATCGTGAATAATTCACCTGGTATTAGTAATAACAATCTAACCCGGTACCGGCATTGGTTTATTGTTGTGTGTGCACGAACTTTTCAGCAACATCCTGTTCTAAAGTGTTGTTAGTGAAATACATGTCAATAATATAATAAGCCTGTTGTTTAGGTTTAGCAGTTGGTTGCCTATGTAATGTAGCACAAGTTGCCATAAAAAACAATTTAATTAATATATTTCTTAATTCAATTGCGGATAAGGTTGTAAAACAACATGACGAGAATCATATCGCTGCTGTGATTGTTGTTATTTATAACAACAAGTTATCAGTTTAACTTGCCTTTTTTTGTGAAAACGAAATGCAATATGTACAGAGCCGATGTATTGGTCAAGATTGGGAGGCGTATTAAAACGATCCGCCTCGCAAAAAATATGACCCAAAATGACCTCGCTATTGAATGCGAATTCGAAAAAGCCAGTTTATCCCGGATTGAAGCAGGAAAAACCAATATTACCATACGCACTTTATACAAAATAAGTACTGCGCTGGAAATTCCGATTGCTGATTTTTTTGCAGATTAACCTCCCCTCATTTAACCTCACTCTTCAGAAAATTAATATCCCCGGTGCGTAATGCATCCAGGCATTGCCTTGCGCTTTTTAAAAAGGGCCAAAAAAATATTTGAATAGCAGGTACATTTATGTACAGTTGATGGTACAGTTATTCAACAACCACATTTTTACCCAGGGTTTTAAAACGTACTCCGTTTGCCTGTAGTACGGTAATGGTAATATGGCCTGTTTTACTGGTATTCATATCCTGCACCGTACCGCTTTTGCCGGCATGGGTGCCTGCTATTACTTTGCAATGGGCACCATTTTTTAGTGTTGTGTTTGATGCGCTGGTTGCTGCTTTTTTTGCCATGATAGTATATTTATATGAAGATATAAAAGTCCGGCAAAAATGCTGAACAAGTATTGGCAATTATAACAGCATATACCCACTTTGAGGTATTGTTTTTATTGTTATCTGTTTTTATATTGCAGTAGGTTTTTAATCTTCTTTAAAACAGCCGTACAGAACCAGTGTATAAACCCGGAGGTACACCTAAAGAAGATTCCGTCATCCATGAATTACCCTTCTTCAAACGTTTGGAAAGTTTACAAGATCATTTATTTACATCATTACAGGTCATCGTGTGTATTGAGCTGGTTTAATAAGCCTGTTACAGTGTGTAACAATGGTTTCTTGAATTCAAATCAGGCTGTTACAGTGTGTAACAATGGTTTCTTGAATTCAAATCAGGCTGTTACAGTGTGTAACAGTGTTTTCTTGAATTCGAATTAAGCTGTTACAGTGTGTAACAATAGTTTATTGAATTCAAATTAGGCTGTTACAGTGTGCAACAATGGTTTCTTGAATTCAAATCAGGCTGTTACAGTGTGCAACAATGATTTCTTGAATTCGAATCAGGCTGTTACAGTGGGTAACAGGCCTCTAAGCAATGCCTGGTAAAATGTATATGTATGGTATATATGTGCGTAATTATACAGGTGACGGAAATTAAGAAAATGCAATCATTATTTATTTAATCTAAATCAAAAAACACATGAAAATTACCAAATTAATGCACCCCGATGCAAACCCCGGCAATGGCGCAACCGGCAACCCTAAGCCGGTAACCGTACGCAACATCCCCGCAGCCGATGTTGATTTTATGGATCTTTCAAAAAATGTAGCTGGCAGCTGGCTTAAAAATCCCGCCATTACCCTGGTATGGAAAACAGCCCCCGATTTTCAAAAGCAGGTAGATGCCTACGAAACTGAACTTACCAGCCGCAAAAGTACCGGCAGCATAATGCCGGGCCAGGTGCTTACCCTAAAGCAGATGGATAAGCTGATGAATGAAGCGGTAAAGGAAGTGAAGATATACATTCAGCGAAAATTTAAAAAGGTAAATGCACAGGCACAGTATGCACGCTACGGCATTACCCGGCAATACAAAGCCTTTGTTTTGGACAGCGACCGTAACAACCGCCGCAATGCATTAAAGCTGATGGTTGCCGCCATTGATGCCGATGGTTTTGGCAATGAAGAATATGGCAATGCATTCTGGAAAGATATGCAAACCAATTACAGCGCTGCCCTGGATGCTGCCGGCGCTACTGCCGGTAATGTAAGCACCAAAGTGGCCGGTAAAAACAGGCTGAAGAAGGATATTAAAAACGTGCTGAACAGCCTGTTGCTTGTATTAAAAGGCAATTATCCTGATACATACCCCGGCGTGTACAGGGAATGGGGATGGCAGAAGGAGCGGACGAAGTAATGAAGAATGAAAAATGAAGAATGAAGAATGGGCAGCCTGCAGGGGCTGCCTGATTTGTTTTACTAAAGGATAACAAACTGACAGTACTTTTAATTCATATTCCTGTATTCATTGGGCGATACACCAACCCTTTGCCTGAACAGCCTGGTAAAATGCTGCGGATATTTAAAGCCCAGTTCGTAAGCAATTTCGCTTACCGATTTGTGCAGATCAAAAACACGTTCCTTGGCTACATCAATTATTTTGGATTGAATGTACTCCTGTGCCGACTGGCCGGTTTCTTTTTTGATAAGGTCGCCAAAATAATTGGCTGATAGGTTAAGTTCAGCTGCGCAATAAGCCACGGCAGGTAAACCAATGGAAGCAGGTTTGTCTGAAGTAAAATAACTGTTCAGCAGATTTTCAAAACGCTCCAGTATACCATGGTGTGCGGTATCACGGGTAATGAACTGGCGGTCGTAAAAGCGGGTGCAGTAATTCAGGAACAGTTCAATATTGGAAGCGATCAGTTTTTTGCTGTGCTTATCAATGCTTTGCTGCAATTCGTATTCTATTTTGGCAAAACAGTCCAGTACTATTTTACGCTCCTTATCTGAAATATGCAACGCCTCATTTACATCATAACTAAAAAAGGAATAGTCCTGCATGTGTTTGCCAAGCGAAGTTCCTTTTATAAGATCGGGATGAAAAAGCAGGCACCAGCCCTTAGGCTCAAAGGTTTCTACCTTGGGTTGTACTTCTACTACCTGTCCCGGTGCAATAAATACCAAGGTGCCTTCCTGGTAATCGTAATGGCCGCGGCCATACTTCAACTCACCGCATTTTAGCTCCTTTAAATAAATAGCATACAAACCAAAATTAAAAGTTTGTGCAGGCAGCGGGTTAGCCTTCGACAGGTCGAGTACAGTCACCAGCGGGTGCAGTGTTTCCACGCTACGTATTTTGTTGTAAGCTGCTACAGTATCCAGTTTTACGATCGGTTGCATGAGATTGATTTTTGCAAAACAAATTTACTCATTCCTGTACTGGGTAAGCCATCACGGGCAGCTAATCAGTAATATTGGTAACAGAAGCAGTGATTGATATACCTGAAACCAGTTTTTGCTGACCGACATTTGCATCAGAAACAACAACTCGTCATCTTTTAAAAATAAAACATGAAAAAAAGAATATTAGGAAACAGCGGGCTTGAAGTGTCGGCAATAGGACTGGGCTGTATGGGATTGAATTTTGGTTACGGGCCTGCAACCAATAAAGCAACCGGTATCAAACTAATACAGGCTGCTTATGAGCAGGGTGTAACTTTTTTTGATACAGCCGAAGCTTATGGTATTGACAATGAAGAACTGGTAGGAGAGGCCCTGGCTCCATTTCGCAAAGAAGTGCTGATAGCTACTAAGTTTGGGTTTAAAAATGGTGATCCCAGGCAGGGGACTGATAGTCACCCCGACCGTATTCGTGCGGTGGCAGAAGAATCATTACAAAGAATGAGAACGGATGTTATAGATCTTTTTTACCAGCATCGTGTAGACCCCAACATACCGATGGAAGATGTGGCCGGAACTGTAAAGCAATTAATTGCCGAAGGAAAAGTAAAACACTTTGGTATGTCAGAAGCCGGTGTTGATTCTATACGCAAAGCACATGCAGTACAGCCGGTAACTGCCTTGCAAAGTGAATATTCTATCTGGTGGCGTGAGCCTGAAAAAGAAATTATTCCCACGCTGGAAGAACTGGGCATTGGCTTTGTGCCTTTTAGTCCGCTGGGTAAGGGTTTTTTAACCGGTGCCATTAATGCCGACACCAAATTTGATGAAACAGATTTCAGGAATGTGGTACCCCGTTTTACGGAAGAGAACCGAAAAGCCAATCAAAAACTGGTTGATCTGTTGGGTGCTATTGCTGCAACAAAAGAAGCAACGCCTGCACAAATTGCACTGGGCTGGTTGCTGGCGCAGAAGCCCTGGATCGTTCCTATTCCCGGTACAACAAAACTGCATCGGCTTACAGAAAATATTGCTGGCGCTGCCATTGATCTGTCTGCTGCTGATGTAAAAGCAATTGATGATGCATTTGCAGCAACCCATGTGCAGGGCGATCGTTACCCGGCACATTTGCAGAAGTTGGTAGGGAAATAGTTTACAATGTTCCGGTAGGTGAAGACACCGACCAGTGAATAAAAGAGTCGCTGTTGTAGTCAACAATAGCAACTCTTTTATTATTGATCAACTATGTAATTCAATTCAGTTACGCCACTGGTAAATGGCCGGGTAGTCAGTAATTTTAGTTTTATCTTATCCTGGATACCGGTAAATAAAGGAATCCCTTTTCCCAGTATAACCGGATTAACAAACAGCCAGTAACCATCAACCAGGTTTAGTTGCTGTAACGCATGGGTTGCTGCAGGGCTGCCAAAAACCAATATGTCTTCTCCCTGCTGCTTTTTTATTTCATGTATGTTTTCTGCAAGATCGTTGCTGATGATCGTTGTATTGGGAAGTTCTTCGCCTTGCATTGTTCTGGATAAAACAATTTTATGTACCTGGCTGTACCATTTTGCATGTTCAATATCATGTTTGCTTGCCGATGGCTGGTCTGCTGCAGTAGGCCAGTAACTTTCCATCATATGGTAAGTTACCCGGCCGTATAAAGCCGCATCGCCTTTGCTTATGCGCTTGCCTACATGATCAAAAAGCTCTTCATCAACTTTTATCCAGTTCATTTCTCCATTGGGCCCTGCTACAAAACCGTCGAGCGATATGTGCATGAATGAAATTATCTTTCTCATTTGTTTTTTATTTGTTTGTAAATATCACTATAAATACCTGTGCATAAATATACGCCTAAGTGCAATATTCATGAAAAGCAAACCACTCAATTACATTGTAACAAAACGCCCCGGATAAAAATTCCGGGGCGTCATTTAAGCAATTAGTTTGGCTACCATTTTACACCAACAGTAGCTACAATATTTCCACGTTGCTGGTTAAGGCTGGCATAAGTGTTTGCCCTGTCCTGCAGGCGGTACGGAAAGTTTACATCCTTACTCATGGCATGCACATAGGTAAGGTCAACAAAAAAGCCTTTGTTTCTGTATCCCAGGCCACCACTCAGTAACATGCGGTTTGCCTTCAGTTCTTTATCCTTGTAGGGATTGCCATAATATGCAAATCCCAGTCTTGCCATAATGATCTTAAATTTCAACTCGCCACCCACCCGAAAATTAAAAGCGCCCTTGTAATTGCTTTTAACCACTTTGTTCAGCGCTTTGTAGTAAACCTTTTCATCGTCTGTCACGGTTTCGTTATCGCTTTGGAAGCGGCTGCCGCGGTGCTGCACATATTCAATATCGGCGCTAATGAATCCCCGCTGGCGGGTAACATCCTTCACTTCCCTGAACACATAAGAAGCACTGATGATGGCTTTGAAGGGTGTGCTTTGAATATATTCTGCTTTGCCCGGCTGGCCGTTGGTATAATACCGGGAATCTATTCCGAATGAGTCAGTCGGATTCTCAACTTCGGTATATAAAGAGGTATAGCGTTTATCAGTCAAAAACATCCAGGTAGGACTGTGTATGGCCAGGCCCAGGCGTATATAATCTTTAGGGCGATAGATGATGCCGATCTTTGCATTGAATCCCATGCCGCTTGTTGTAAAATAATCAACATACTGGGCCCGGTTAAAATAATTGCCGGTATTGCGGGATGTATCCGATTCTGCAAAAACTGTATTGCTTGTATAACTTACCAATGGCACGCCAATAGCGCCTCCTATAAACCATTTGTCTTTGCTGTTGTGGGCAAAGCCAATAGATACTTCGCTGATGCCACCTTTTGTTTTTTTGATCATTTCCTGTTGCAGGGCCTGGCCTGCATCCAGTATATATTCAGGAGCACCTTTTACCTGTTTGATACCGTTGATGGTAACCGTATCGATCAGGTAGGTGTATAAAGCAGGAGCCGATGTATAGGGAAAAGGAGAGTTGCTTTGGCTTAATACCTCATCGATGGTACGTCCGCTCTTTGCAAACTCTTCAGCAAACTGTTCGCTGAAAGAGCTGTAATTATTCAAACCCTTGTAACGCACTTCATTATTAAAACTGGCGGTTTGTGTAATGGCCAGGCTAAAGGCGCTGCTGTTTCTTGAATCGTTGCTGCTGCTATGGCCCAGCACCAGTCCGGTGGTGCCAAAGCCCAAACTGTTTTTTGTACTCTTTGTATCAGTATCCCTGAACTTTGCTTTGTTGTTGTTTAAAAAGAAACCGGGTGTAATTACAAATTCACTGGTCTTATAAAAACCAAGTCCGGCGGGGTTTACAAATGTGGCATTAATATCTCCGCCCAATGAGCCCATTACGCCGCCAACAGCCATATTGCGTGCTGTACCGCTTTGCGGATAGAAGGAATACCGGATGGCATCTTCCGGAACCTGGGCGTAAATAATGGTACTTATTAATAAAAGGGGGAGTAGTAAATATTTTTTCATGTAGCTGCGTTTAATGAACAATAATTTCAATTGCAGATGATCAAACATCAGGTCTTCGCTAATGTCTTCACAATTTCCCTCCCCTTTAGGGGAGGATAGGTGGGGTTTGAGTTTTATCCTCCTCTTGCCGGCCTGCTGCTTGATGAACTTGAACCACTGCTGCTGCTTCCGGAAGAAGAACTGCTGCTGCCGGATGAAGATGGCGAGTATGTTCTTGTGCTGTTGGATGAAGATGGCGTAGCTGGTGTTGGCTCAATGGTTTGCCTGAGTATATTGCCCAACCTGCTGCCACTGCGGTTACTGTTATTGTATTGCGATGAGGTAGTGGACATATTTAAAGTGCCATTGGTTTTACCCACCGCTACACGGGTGTTATAACCGTTGTATGTATTCAGGTTAACCATACGAGGCGTGGTATTCACCGGGGTTTTAAAACTCAGGGTTGGCGTGTAAATAGCCCAGGGATAGTAATAGGGGTTATAATAATAGCCGGTATTTTTACAATTGCAGTAGCAATAATTGTATGGGCTGTTATCATATTCATAATCATCCCTGAAATCACGCCAGCGGCGGTCGCGGATGCTCATGGTTATTTCGTAATCGTTATTGGTTTTTTCGTAGCGCTGTTCTTCCCGCTTTGTTTCTTTTCTTTCCTCCACAACTTTTACCGGTGAGTAATATACGTCATCGGGAGTTTGCCCGGTTTTATAGGCAGTGCTGCAACTGCTGAAAGCCGCTACAGATAAGGCAAAAAGTAAAATTTTTGATTGCATGGCGATTTGTTTAAAGCATTTAAAATTGAAGTTACTACTTTTGTGCAGTGCAGGAGCCCTTTGTGCAGCTGCTTAACATTTGTCATCAGACAGTAAAGTTAAATGGCCTGCTGTTAAAGCAGTGCTAAAACAAAAGACGATTTATTAAAATTTATACAAATTAAATGAGCAAAGAGTTAACATCAAGAGCAGAAGATTATTCGCAATGGTACAACGACCTGGTAATTAAAGGCGGGCTGGCAGATTATTCTGCCGTTCGTGGATGCATGGTTATTAAGCCCTATGGTTTTGCGCTTTGGGAGAATATGCGTGACCAACTGGATAAAATGTTTAAGGAAACCGGGCATGTGAACGCCTATTTTCCGCTGTTTGTGCCCAAGAGCCTGTTTGAGGCCGAAGAAAAAAATGCCGAAGGCTTTGCCAAGGAATGCGCCATTGTTACGCATTACCGTTTAAAGAACGATCCGGATAAACCCGGCAAACTGATGGTAGACCCCGATGCTAAGCTGGAAGAAGAACTGATCATTCGCCCAACCAGCGAAGCCATTATCTGGAATACCTATAAAGGATGGATACAATCATACCGCGATCTTCCGATACTGATCAATCAATGGGCCAATGTGGTTCGTTGGGAAATGCGTACCCGTTTGTTTTTACGCACCGCCGAATTCTTATGGCAGGAAGGACATACTGCCCATGCAACCAAAGAAGAAGCTGTAGAAGAAACCAAAAAAATGCTGGATGTGTATGCCGAGTTTGCTGAGGAGTGGATGGCCGTGCCGGTGATCAAGGGTGTAAAAACAGCCAACGAACGTTTTGCCGGTGCAGAAGATACCTATTGCATAGAAGCGCTGATGCAGGATGGAAAAGCATTGCAGGCAGGTACATCTCATTTCTTAGGACAGAATTTTGCCAAGGCATTTGATGTTAAATTCAGTGATAAGAACAATGCGCTGGATTATGTTTGGGCTACTTCCTGGGGTGTATCCACCCGTTTAATTGGCGCATTGATCATGGCGCACAGTGATGACCAGGGATTGATCATGCCTCCGAAAATTGCACCATTGCAGGTGGTGATAGTGCCCATATATAAAGGAGAAGAAAGCAAAGCACCCATTGATGCCAAAGCAAACGAGATCATTGCTTCCTTAAAAGCATTGGGTATTCGCGTTAAATACGATAACAGTGATAACAGCCGCCCGGGCTGGAAGTTCGCACAATATGAATTACAGGGCGTGCCTATAAGGCTTGCGATGGGCCTGCGTGATATGGAAAATAATGTGGTAGAAATTGCCCGTAGGGATACTAAAGAAAAGAACAGCGTATCGATGGATGGCATTGCCGGCACGGTAGCTGCACTGCTTGATGAAATTCAGCAGAATATGTACAACAAGGCGCTTGCCTTCAGGAACGAAAATATTACTGTTGTTGACAACTGGGATGATTTTGTAAAAACGCTGGATGAAAAAGCCGGCTTTGTATCTGCCCATTGGGATGGTACGCCTGAAACTGAAGAGAAGATAAAAGAACAAACCAAAGCCACCATCAGGTGTATTCCTTTAAACAATAAGCAGGAAGCAGGTACATGTGTACTTACCGGAAAGCCTAGTACACAAAGGGTTTTGTTTGCAAGAGCATATTGATCGGGTAATCTGCATTGCAAAAGATGATGAACTGGTATGATCGTTTATTTGGGGAAAATGATTTTGGTTTTGTAAATTGTAAAAGCAACAACTGCCATTACATTATAATCATCAAACCAAAACAACTTTTATGGAAACAAACCAGGATCTGATCAACAACCCTTTACAAATTGACACGATCACTCATGCTCATCTTGCAGAAACAGCCAAGTGGGCCAATTTCCTAAGTATTGTAGGCTTTGTAGTAAGCTGTATCATTGCCATCATTGCTTTATTTGCCGGTACCATGTTAGGCTCTCTCAGTCGTGGTTTTGGCAACAGTGGTACTATGATTGGGGCAGGTTTTGTAACCTTTATGTACCTGATCATTGCCGCAGTGTATTTTTTTATGTCCTTATTCCTGTATCGGTTTGCATCAAAAATGAAAATGGCCTTATATTCAAGCGACCAGGATAGCCTGAATGGTTCTTTTATGAATTTAAAGCACCTGTATAAAATGATGGGCATTATAACCATTATTTACCTGTGTTTTTTGGCACTGGCATTAATACTTGGAATAGGAAGTGCTTTAATGATGAGGTAACTATAGACAGGCACAATATTTCTTAACCACCCTTAGCGGTGGTTTTTTTATTCTTTTGTAGCCAGGTAATTATAGTCGGCCAGCAGTTTTTCAAGAAACTGGTCTACATGCATATCTGTATTTATCTGCAATACTTCTTTTACTTTATAAGCTACCCGGTTGCACATATCGTAATTGTTTCTTTTGGAAGCCTGAATAAGTACTGTTTTAATGGTATTGATATCGCGGTCGCTCAGCCGCATTACCTGCGGAAACATCACTTTATAACTGCTGGTATCTATCTGCATAAAAACCGTGTCGGCCAGTGTTAAAGCCGAGCGGGTATTTACAACTACCGTGCCTGCCGCCAGGTCGCCCAGGCGCTGGTTCTTTGCTGTAATGGATATAATAATAATAGAGGCTACACCGCCAATGAACAGTATTAAAAAACCCAGTGACAGGCTTCCGTAAAAAAAGAAGAACATAATAAAACCCCACTCGTAAAAGCGCAGGAACCAACGGGTAAGGTATTGTGCCAGGTTGGCCTCGCCTCCGTCGAGGCTAATAACCCGTATCCGCATGATCATTTTACCTATCGTCTGTCCGTTTATCCATAGCTCGGTAAGCAGACTGTAAAATAACATGGGCACCATCACTACCATGATCAGCATTCCCAGGTAATTTTCATCCAGTCGCAGGCTGCCTATCAGAATATACAGCATACCTACCAGGTACAATATAAGAATAGTAAGGTCTATCAGGTATGCCAGCAGCCTTTTATGAAATTCTGCAATTTCAAATTCTATATCAATATTGAAGTTTGTGGGGATCTGAATGATGGACATGGGTATAGGTTGCCATGTAAAAGTAGATTGTTTTCAATAATTATTGTTATAAATATGACAGAATTTGTAGTTTCATGTTTGTATCCCTAATTTTAGTTTTATTTTATGAGAGAGGCCAGGTTTATTAAACAGAATGCGGAGAAATGGCAACGTTATCAGCAATCGCAGACAAATAATCCCGATGAAACGGCAGATCGCTTTATTACGCTGATCGATGACCTGTCCTATGCCAAAACATTTTACCCAAAAAGCAAGGTTACCCGCTGGATAAACGGGATCGCTGCAGGTATTTACCAGAGCATTTATCAGAATAAAAAAGAAAAATACAGCCGCATTTTCCAGTTCTGGAAATTTGAGCTGCCGCTGTTGTTTAAAAGATATCACCGCATATTTTTATTTACTACGGTTGTTTTTTTACTCTTTGTAGGCATTGGGGTTTTCTCTTCCATGAAGGATGAGAACTTTATCAGGGGCATACTGGGAGATGATTATGTGAACATGACCGAAGATAATATACGCAATGGCGATCCCTTTGGTGTTTATAAAGATGGTAACCCTTTTACCATGTTTGTTACCATTGCGCTTAATAATATTTTTATCGCATTCATGTTTGTACTCGGCGGTTTTCTGCTGGGCATACCCACTTTATTCAAATGGCCGCTCATTAATGTAGCCGGCCTTTGGTCAACCGGTATGATGCTGGGTGCTTTTCAATACATGTTCTTTGCACACGACCTGGGCCTTAAATCTGTACTGGTGATCTGGATACACGGCACGCTGGAGATATCCATCTTTGTGATTGCAGCCACTGCCGGTTTTATCATTGCCAGCAGCATGATCTTTCCGGGCACATTTTCACGCAAGGTTTCGTGCAGGCGGGGCATTAAAGATGCTATCAAGATACTGCTTATCATTGTGCCTATCTTACTGGTGGCAGCATTCTTTGAAAGTTATGTAACGCATTTAATGAGCCAGACCTTTGACAGGGCAAATAATGCTGGCCTGCCTGTATGGGCTGGTGCAATTATCCTGGCTTTATCGGCAGGTTTTATCATCTGGTATTTTATTATTCTCCCAATCCGTTTACACCGAAAAGGATATTATATTCAGCCCGATGGCATCATCAACAGGCTGAAGCAGGAACATGCGTAAAACGATCTACATATCAATATTACTTCTGCATTTTTTTGCTGCAGCGCAGGCGCAGAAAAAAGTGATTTACGAAGACACGTCTTTATTACAGAAAGATGAAGAAATAATAGAAGCCCCTGCTGTGGATACGGCAACAACATACACAGCACCTGAAGAAATTTTAAAGGAAGAAGCAGAAGTGCCATTGGATACTGCATTATATAAAAATAATCTGAGCTTACGCTACGATTCCGTGATCAGTTGGAGAAACGAAAGAGACTATGCTTACACAAAATATTTAGACAGCCTTTTAAAGAACAGGCAAAAAAAAGCGAAGAAAAAAGATGCCGAACCAGAGCCCGAACCAGGCGTCTTTAATGATATACTAGGGTCGGGTATTCTTAGCCTGATCCTGTGGACCTTTGTTATCTGCTTTGTTGGCTTCATCCTGTACCGGCTCTTTTTGTCGGAAGGTGGTTTCAGGCGAAGCTCAAAAAAAGCAAAGGATTTGGTTGCAGAAGTAGAAGAGGAAGTTATAACACCCGAAAGTGATTTTGACGGTTTGATCAGGCAGGCTTTGCAAACCGGCAATTACCGCCAGGCCATTCGCTACCAGTATTTACGTACACTTCATTTACTGGCTGGTAAAAACCTGGTGAACCTGGCGCCTGATAAAACCAATTTTCAGTATGTAACTGAGATCGGCAATGCTGATCTCCGGCAGGCTTTTGCAGGCCTTACGTTGAATTATGAATATGTATGGTATGGAGAGTTTGATATAGATAAAAATATTTACGAAAAAATAGAAACCAATTTCAGGCTTTTAAATCAAAAGGTATAATTCAATTGCTGAAAATTAAATTCACATATATTGTATCGTTACTGGCAATGGTTGCTTTGCTTGAGGGCTGTTCGGGCTCATCCGAAAAAATGCTGCCATCGCTGGATGAAACGTATTCTAAAAACGACAAGAAACCTTTTGGCGGCAATATTGCCTACCGGCAGATAGAAGCGATGTATGATGCCAACATGATACAGGATAAGAAAAAGGATTTTAAAGATACCTGGGAAAATATCAGCGATACCGGCGCCCTGTATATTTGCCTGGCGCCCAAATTGTATTTATCGGAAGAAGAAGTAACGGCTATGATGGAATATGTGGAAGCAGGAAACAGCCTCTTCATTTCATCGGCATCTATTGATCAGCTGCTGCTGGATGAGGTAGGCTGCAACCAGGTGTATAATGCACCGGAACTGGATTTCTTGATTGGCGAAATGGGAGATGCAAAGCTGAATACAGTGGCACAACCGGAAACTTTGTACGGGTATTTTTATTACCCGTTTCAGAATTTTTTTACAGGAATAGACAGTACGAACACCCGTGTGCTGGGCTATAATGCCGATAAAAAACCAAACCTGCTTGTGTACTTTCACGGCAAGGGAAAGCTTTACCTGCAGTGTGATCCACGGGCATACAGCAATTATTTTTTACTGAAAGATAATAATTACAATCATTTAAAAAATACACTGGCTTATACACAAAGCAAACCGCAGCATGTGTATTGGGATGATCATTACTTTAAACTGCGCAGCCGTAAAAATTCAGACAGGGAGAACTTTTCCAGCCTGACCGAGATTATGAAGAACCCGCCGCTGAAAACAGCGTTCCTGTTATCGCTGTTATTGCTGGCATTATATATATTGTTTGGCGGTAAACGCATTCAGCGTATTATACAGCAGCTTAAGCCCAATGAAAACACTACGGTAACTTTTACCGAAACTATTGGCAGACTGTACCTGCAGAAGAAAGATAACAAAAATATTTCCGACAAGATGATTACTTATTTTAATGAGTACATTCGCAATACTTATTTTGTAAATACCAATCATGTAAATGATGATTTTGTGATGATGTTGAGCCGGAAAAGCGGTGTTGATAAAGACAAAGTAGAAACCCTGTACCGTACTATTTTAGCTACACAGGGCAGTGCTGTGGTTAACGATTACCAGTTACTTTCTTTACAGGAACAGATACAGAATTTTTATAAAAACAGAGGAATGCAAATTTAAAATAAAACCACCCAACCCCAAGGGCATAAAGTCTCTTAAAGGACTTGGGCATAAAACCAGAAACTGATGGAAGAAAATTTTTTTCAACAAAGGATTGACCTGAGCGGACTGAACAGGTCGGTAGTTGACATTAAAAGCGAAATTGGCCAGGTGATTATTGGTCAGTATAAAATGGTTGACCTGTTGCTGATTGGCCTTTTGTGCGACGGGCATATTTTAATAGAAGGCGTACCCGGTGTGGCTAAAACACTAACGGCCAAACTGATGGCAAAGATCATTGATGCCGATTTTTCACGCCTGCAGTTTACACCCGACCTGATGCCAAGTGATGTGGTGGGAACATCAGTATTTAATCCCAGGGAAGGTGACTTTAAATTCAAGGCTGGTCCCATTTTCAGCAATATTGTACTGATAGATGAGATAAACCGTGCCCCGGCCAAAACACAGGCAGCCCTGTTTGAAGTAATGGAAGAGCGCCAGGTAACTATTGATGGTACTACCCACGAAATGCGGTTCCCGTTCCTGGTACTGGCAACACAAAATCCCATAGAGCAGGAAGGTACATACCGCCTGCCCGAAGCACAACTGGATCGTTTTCTTTTTAAGATAGAAGTGGGTTACCCAACCCTGCAGGAAGAGATCAGTATATTAAACCGCCAGCAGGGAAAAACACAAACACAGATGATCGATGGGATACGTAAACTACTATCGCCACATGATATTGTTCATTACCGCAGCCAGGTGCAGTCTATCATTATTGAACCCAAGCTGGTTGAGTTTATTGCCAGGATAGTGAATGAAACCCGCAACAATCCGGCACTGTACCTCGGGGCATCGCCCAGGGCTTCGCTGGCAATACTGCGTTCGGCCAAAGCCAATGCAGCTATTAAGGGCCGCGACTTTGTAACGCCCGAAGATATTGTGGAAATGGCGCCGCATGTGCTCAGGCACCGCATCATACTTACACCCGAAAAGGAAATGGAAGGTGTAACTGCCGATGACCTGATTGAATCTATTTTAAAAGCAATTGAAGTGCCCAGGTAAAAATTCCCGGGCGGTAATAACATGCAGATCATAAAAAAATACATCGGTGATCTTTATTTATCAGGCAGGCTTTACCTGGTTCTGAGCCTTTGTATTCTGCTGTTTATTGTTGCATTTTTTGTGCCCGCTGTTTATATTGCTGCAAACCTGGCCTTATTGGTTATAACAGCACTGGTTTGTATCGATTATCTTTTTTTATTTGTGCTGAGTAAAGCACCTGTAGCTAAAAGAATTACTGCCGACCGTTTTAGTAATGGCGATGAAAATAAGGTAGAGCTACAGGTAAAGAACAATATGCGCTTTACAGTTAATATGGAGATCATTGATGAGCTTCCGGAACAGTTTCAGAAAAGAGACTGGAAACTGAATTACCCATTCACTGCTTTGGAGCAAAAAAATATTGTGTATAACCTGCGCCCGGTAACCCGTGGCGAATATCATTTCGGACGCATCATCATTTATGTAAGCTCTTTACTGGGATTACTGAAACGCCGTCATGATATGGAAGCCGGAGAAACCATTCCGGTGTACCCGTCTTTTTTGCAGATGCGTAAATATGAATTGCTTTCGCAAACCACCATACAAACCGAATACGGCAACAAGCGTATGCGTAAGATTGGCCACAGTATGGAGTTTGAGCAGATCAAGGAATATGTACGGGGCGATGATATCCGTAGCGTGAACTGGAAAGCCACGGCCCGCAAGGGATCGCTGATGGTGAATAATTATACCGATGAAAAAAGCCAGCAGGTGTATTGCATTATTGACAAGGGGCGGTTGATGAAAATGCCTTTTGGCGGACTTACTTTGCTGGACTATGCTATTAACAGCACCCTGGTGTTAACCAGTGTTTGCCTGCAAAAGCAAGATAGGGTAGGTGTGATGACTTTTGCCAACAAAATGGGATCCTTACTGGCTGCCGATCGCAAACCCATACAAAGAGAAAGTATTCTGCAACTTTTGTACAACCAGGAAACAGCTTTCCTGGAAAGTGATTATGAAATGCTGTATATGCAGATACGCAGCCGTATCAAGCATCGCAGTCTTATTGTGCTTTATACAAATTTTGAATCCATGTCGGGCCTTAACCGACAACTGAATTACCTGCGTTCAATTGCAAGGCATCATTTGCTGATGGTTGTGTTCTTCGAAAATACAGAACTGCGTTCCCTCTCCGGGCTGGAGGCACAGAACGTAGAAGATGTGTACATAAAAACCATTGCCGAAAAATTTGAGTTTGAAAAGCGACTGATCGTAAAAGAGCTTAAAAAGCATGGCATCCTTTCTATCTTAACAGCGCCGGAAAAACTTACCATTAATTCGGTGAATAAATACCTGGAGTTGAAGGCGAGGCAGGCGATATAGGATTTCATTTTTCTCCTCGCTTTACACTTTCCAAAAACATTGCAAAAAAGGCAGGCATTCTATATTGAGTTATCTTGCCAGAATGCTGGAAATAAAGTGATGGACAGTCAGGGTTATTGCAAAATTCCAGATATCCTTTTTTTGTAGAGTCTTTAAAGAATGCAATGGTTCCATTAATATAATTACAATCTGACTCCTGGTTACTTTGGCTCAGTAATTCTTTGAACTCATCGACTACCGCAGTTTTGTAAATTACTTTTATCAATGGCGTAGTTCTATTAGTCTCCTTGCCGGTAAAGCGTATTATTATTCTATTGCTTTCTGCTATATCCGCACTAAAATTATTAATTTCTGATTCTTTATTTAGGAAATTGCATCCTGTAGAAGCTAAGAGCAATAGGTAATAAATAATTATTTTACCAATAATTTCAATTTTCATATAAATAGCTGCGGTGTGTAAATATACATTACTTCATTCTACGCAAATGGTTCGATCAATTTTTCCTTGTCCACACCAATTAATAATTTACGTTTGCATAAATTAAAACAATCCATTGGCACGCAAAGCAACATACAGAGAAAGGTATACCAACAAATTAATTGATGCCGGTGCAGAGCCGGTTAAGAAAGAAAGAAAGGAAAGGGTTCCCATTGATCCTGCCATCCAGCAGCCTTATGCCGAAGGTAAAGTGATCTTAATAAACAAGCCCCTGCACTGGACATCATTTGATGTGGTGCGTAAATTGCGCAGCCTCATCCAGATAAAAAAGATTGGTCATGCCGGTACACTTGATCCGCTGGCAACCGGTTTACTAATTGTTTGTACCGGTAAGTTTACCAAAAAGATAAACGAATATATGGCGCAGGAAAAGGAATATACCGGCAGCATTACGCTGGGTGCTGTTACTCCCACCTACGACCTGGAAAGCGAACCCGAACAGCAAAAGGATTTTTCCTTTATTACCAATGAAATGCTGCATACGGCCACGCAAAAATTTGTAGGTGATATACAGCAGTTACCACCCATGTTCTCGGCCATTAAAAAAGATGGTGTTGCCTTATACGAACTTGCCCGCAGGGGAGAAGAGGTTGAATTGAAACCCCGTAGCATTCACATCAAATCATTTGAAATAACGGCTGTTGAAATGCCTGTTGTGCATTTTAAAGTGGTTTGCAGCACCGGCACTTATATACGTAGTCTGGCCAACGATTATGGTGCCGCATTAGGTTGTGGTGGTTACTTAAGTAGTTTGTGCCGCACAAGAATCGGGGAGTTTAAAAATGAAGATGCGGTGGGGATGGATGAGTTTGAGAAGTCATTAGTCAGTGACTGATGAATTACCGACAAATGACTTTTAGAAAGGATAACTGATACCAATTGTTAAATTATAATTCTCATAACGCCATTTTTTGTATCGGTTGTCATTTTTTGTACTGCCGGGATTTAATGGATCCGGAACCCGTTCTCCACGCCTGAAGAGGTTATTGAAGTTAATGTCTGGTATCTGCCAGCCATCGTTCTTACTGATATCTGGTTTTTTAAAGCGGAAGCCAAGATCGAAACGCACTATAAAGTAATTAAAATCGAGCCTGAAACCGGTACCTGCCGAAACGCCCAGTTGTTTATACAGGTTTCTAAACTGAAACTGTGTACTATCGGTACCACCGCCAGGTTTTGAGTTTCTGAAATTCCACACGTTACCCATATCAACAAATAAAGCTCCCTTTAGCACCAGGGAATTAGGGATGATCTGTGCTATGTTGTAACGATATTCAATATTGGACTCCAGTTGTATATCGCCTGTGCGGTCGTTAAATGTATTTGAGTTGTATGGCGTAAGTGGCTGCGATCCCCTGCCAATACCCCGTACCGGCCACCCACGCATACTGTTGGCCCCGCCGGCAAAATATTGCTTAAAGAAGGGCAGGGTTGTATCTTTTTTAGATGCGATGCCAATGCCTCCAAAAATACGGAACACAAAAGCCGATTTGTGACGGTTAGCAGAATACACATATTCTGCATCAGCCTTTACATACTGCTTCAGGTATTGTTTTAAAATGCCCAGGCGGCCCCATATTAAACCAGATTCTTCTACATTTATCTTTAAACTATGCTGCCGGTTTGTATGTGCCGGATTTACTTTGTTTATGCGGTAGCCAATGCTGGAACCTGCTACCAGCGCTGTATTAAAGGAGTAGCGAAGAAAGGGATTATCGGCCAGTGTTTTTTTGAAACTATCAGTTTCATTGTACAGTTTGGCAAATTCAAAACTCAGGGGTTTGAAGGTCCACGTTCTTTCCTTTTTGGTTGTACCTGAATAACCCAGGCCAAGGTTAAATGACTGCAGGTTAAATAAATTGATACGATTTATATAGCTGAATTTGGTAGTAATGAACGACTCGGTTGTATTAAAACGCTTATCGGTACTAAGTTTTGCAAAAGGAAAGATAAGCCTGGGGAAAGCAACATTGTTGGTATAGCTGATCTCGTTAGAGTTTATCAGGTTTTTTTTGTTGGAGCTGTCGGGCCTGAAATTCAATTCTACACCGGCCAGCAACGAGTTGGTCATCTTTATACCTTCCTTGTTCAGGTTACGGTTTAAAAAAGAAATATTGCCTGAGAGGCCCAATAGGTTGCCTGCATTGGCTGCTGTTACACTGTTTGTATTACTGGATGCAGAGTAGCTGGCTTCCAGCGAAGCTTCATAATTGTATTGCTTACCGGGTATCAGTTGCACCAGTAAGTCAATCTTGTGTATACTGTCTTCTTTTGTTTTTACTTCCTGCACCACAATATTAGTGCTCTGCCATACACCAGCCCTGGCATAGCTGTTCAGCGATTTATAAAAATCTGCTTGATTATACAAGTTCCCTTTACGCAGGTACAGGTTCCTGATGAGGAAACGTGGCCTGAACAGGTTTTTATGATACAGCATGATAAAGTTTGTATCAAGCTTACAGGTTTTACAACGTTGTCTTGCAAGGTATCTTTTTGTTAGATCAGTACTGGTGACACTATCTCCATTTCTGTAATCAGGAAAGAAATAAATGTTATTGATATAATACTGTTTCAGCCTGCTGCTGTCTTTTGGCACTTTCAGCACCATGGCCAGTTTAATAGTAGGCTTTTCACGGGCATCCTGGGCTTCTGCCAGCAAACGCAACTGTTCAAAAATATCATCGGTAATGGTGGTTAAAGCCGCAACGGTAGTATCGCCACGCATCACCAGTTCTTCAGCGGTAAACTTATAGTATCCATTGTTACGGTACAGGTCAACCAGCCTGTTTATTTCACCCAGCACAGCAGCTTTGGTTACTGGCTTGCCTTGTTCAATAACGGTTTTGTTAATATTATCTACGGCCAGTTTCTGCAGGTCGGGCTTACGCATGATGTACGAGAAGGTATCGATAAGGGTAGGCTTGTTTACTTCAACAATATAATTCACATGCACCCGTTGCTGATCATCCTGGTTGATGGTATCTGCACTAAAACTTGCTTTGGCTTTGTAATAACCCAGGTGCAGCATGGATGTTTCCATATTGCGTGCGGATTTTGCTGCCGAACTGCTATCGTAAGCTGGTGGGTTTGTAATGATATGAAAAATAAAAAGTTTATCTACAACCCTTACTTTTGAACTGTCATCCAGCTGAGCATTCAGCCTTTGTTTTAATGAGGCTCTTTCTTCTTTGCTAAAATTTCCTCCCTTAACTTCGATGTTATTTTTAGTGATGAAGGGCTTGTTCTTCTGGTATTTTCTGGCAATTGTGCAGGATGCCAGGAGCAAACAAATGAGAAAGCTGTATTTAATTTGCTGTGAAATACGATATTTATTTAAAGGGTTAACCTGCATACAATTATAAAGCAACAATGTTAAGCAAAACACATACCAAATATATCCAAAGTTTGCAGCACAAAAAATTAAGAGATGAACATGGTTTGTTTTTAGCCGAAGGGCCGAAGGTAGTGATGGATCTGCTAAACAGCCGGAAATTTATCTGTAAAGAAATTTTGGCACTGAACAGCTGGCTGGAAGAACATGCAAAAGCCCTTGCTGTACTGCATAACACAGTTATTACTGCATTGCAGGATTTTGAACTGCAGAAAATATCTTCCTTATCAACAGCGCATGATATAGTAGCAGTTTTTGAGAAAAGACCGCCCCAAAATAATTTTATGCCGGTAGCAAAAATTACGCTGGCATTAGATACCATCCAGGATCCAGGCAACCTGGGTACCATCATACGCATTGCCGATTGGTTTGGTATAGCGAACATTGTTTGCTCCATCGGCTGTGCCGATATGTATAATGCCAAAGTGGTGCAAAGTACCATGGGTAGCCTGGGCAGGGTAAATGTGATATACACCGACCTGGTTGGCTGGCTGCAGGAAAACAATCAAGTAAAAATTTACGCAGCTTCGCTGGAAGGGGGGGATGTAAAAACCATGGGAAAACTTACTGAAGGCATCATCATTACAGGCAATGAAGCCAATGGCGTAAGTGATGCAGTGATGGATATGGTGCATGAAAAAATAACCATACCCAGGATTGGTGAGGCAGAATCCTTAAATGCCGCAGTAGCCACCGGCATCATACTTTCGCATATAACATGATGTGTGTAAGCTGATACCGTTATGCGGATAAACCAATTAACAAGTCGACATCTTACCTGAATTGAATGGCTTTAACCGGTTTTATTTTTTTGATGAGTAAAGTAGGGATGATTAGGGTTGCAAATGATACAACAAGGGTAGCCAGGCATATCAGCAGCACCTGCCACCAAACCACATCAGCATGTGCAGCGTTCATGTAGTACGCTTCTTCATCCAGTTTAATAAACCCGGTCTTTTCCTGAAGCCAGCAAACGGCAAGCCCCAGCACAGCGCCGGCAATAATACCCGTAACGGCAATAACAGATGTATTGTATAAAAATATCTGTTGCACATTCCAGTCAGATGCGCCCAGAGCCTTCAGTATACCTGTCATACGGGTGCGTTCTAAAACCAGTATGATAAGGCAGGTGATGAGGTTTACTACAGCTACTACCATCATAATGATCAGCAGCATATTTTTTATTTGCCCCTGCAGGCCAAGCCAGTCAAAAATATTCGGATAAATTTCCTTAATGGTTTTGCTGTACCAGGTTTGAGGAAGCTCGGCATAAATGAAACGATTGATACTGTCTGTTTCCTGGTAATTTTTTAAAAAGAGTTCATAGCCTCCTATCTGGTCGGGCTTCCAGTCGTTGAGTGTGCGTATGAGATTAATATCGCCCAGTGCAAAATTCTTATCATATTCATCAATGGAAGTTTTAAAGATACCGGCGATCTTTATTTTGCGTTGCCGGGGAGTTTCACCATCCCTAAAAAAAAATATCCTGATGGTATCGTTCACTTTTACATTCAGTTCTTTGGCAGTATTGGCTGAGATGTTTATTTCATTGCTGTAGGCACTGTCACTAAAAGATATCCATTTGCCTTCTTTCAAAAAAGGTTTATATCGTTCATAATCGAAGGATGAATCAACTCCCTTCAGCAATACATTCACAATATCGCCACCCGATTTAAGCATGGCAGCCTTGGTAGCATAGCGTTCAACTGATTTAACGGCCGGGATGGCACGCAGGTAATCTTCTATACTGTCGTTTTTTGTTATGGGGTATTCTTCGGCTATATTAACCCGGTTCTCAATATCCTGTTGTACACGTATATGTCCCCAAAAACTAAACACTTTATTGCTGATCACGTTCTGAAAACCATTCACAAAACTCATGGCAATGATCATAATAGCCACGCTGATGGCAGTAGCACCAATGGCCAGCCTGATGATGAACTGGCTGAATGTTTTTTGGCCGTTAAAGGCAATCCGCCTGGCTATGAACACAGAAACATTCAATCGGTATAATTTTTGGTATCTTACAAAAGTATTTTATTTAAACTTAACGATTACAGATAACATGGGAAAAGTTGAAATAAGCATTCCGGTTCCGGTGTATGATATTTCAACTTTGTTCCGAACAAGTTTCACAATGATGAAAAACGAATTAACATTCCGTGCTCAGACAAAAATCATTTCCATATTTTTTTTAGTTGGTATTTTATGCAGTACAAATGCGTTTTCTCAAATGGGAGATGTGGTGTATAAGGATAATATAAAAGCAGTGCGTTTTCATATGTATGGCGACCAGGGCTCTTTGCCGGTTTACAAGATCAATAGCGGCGACCAGCTGGAGCTTAATTTTGATGACCTGGATGCCAATGTTAAAAGTTACTACTACAGCATGCAGCTTTGCGATTATGACTGGAACCCGGTTGATATCAGTCCGTTCTTATACACCAAGGGTTTTACACAGCAGCGTATCAGCACTTACCGGTATTCATCAATTGCTTTAACCAAGTATACGCATTACCAGGCCATATTACCTGACAGGGAACAACATTTAACCATGTCGGGCAATTATATTTTAAAAGTGTTCCTGGATGGCGATACATCCAAGCTTGTTTTTACCAGGCGTATGCTGGTATTGGAACAAAAAGCGGCTATTGGCGGACAGATAACGCAGCCATTTGCACCACAACTTTATAAAACCCACCAGAAAGTTCAGTTTAGTGCCAATGTAAATGGATTAAATGCTTTTAGTGCAGGCCAGCAAATTAAGGTGGTGATATTGCAAAACAACCGTTGGGATAATGCCCTTAAAGACATAAAGCCAACTTTTGTTCGGAATAACACACTGGAGTATTCTATGGAGAATAACCTTGTTTTTCCTGCAGGTAAAGAATGGCGCTGGCTCGACTTGCGCAGCTTTCGCCTGCAAAGCGACCGGGTAAAAAATGCCAATTACCGCAAGGATGGAACGGATATATACCTGTTTCCGGATGCAGACCGCACAGCACAGCGCTATGTTTATTTCAGAGATCTGAACGGTATGTACCTGGTAGAAACCTACGAAAGCATAAATCCATACTGGCAGGGAGATTTTGCCAACGTACACTTCAGTTTAGCAGCGCCTAACGGCATACCATATGCCGATAAGGATATTTACCTGGCCGGGCAATTAACCAACTATGAATTCAACGACAAAACCAAAATGGTTTTTAATGCGGAAAAGGGTGTGTATGAATGCACCGCTTTTTTAAAGCAGGGGTACTATAATTACACTTATATAGCGGTTGATAAAAACGATCCGGCCAGCAGGCGAGACCTGGAAGGGGATTACTGGGAAACGGAGAATAGTTATACCATTTTAATGTATTATAAATCCTTTACCGATCGTGCCGATCAACTGATTGGCGTTGGAAAAATAAATTCAAGATCGGACAAGCCGGGGATTAGTTTTTAAAGGCCGATGCTGGAGGCTGGATACTAGATACTGGATACTGGATACTTGATGGTGTTAGGTAATTTAGCAGCTTTTCAAATATTGGGTACATCCAGGATCAAGGATCCAGTATCTTTTTCGAAAAGTATTTTTTGTATTTATTACAGGGTTTAATTACGATCAACTTCCTTATCTTTGCACCGGCAAGTCTTATACGACCAGCTCCTGTTGAACTCCCCCAGGACCGGAAGGTAGCAAGGGTAGATGGTTGAGCGGTGCGATGTAAGTAACTTGCCATTTTTTATGCCCCTAAGTCAAGGCTGGCAGTACTTTTCTTCATTTTTTTCTTAATTCACACTTTCGCTATAGCAACTGTATAAATATTTCCCTTGTAACTCTTTCAATTATTTTACTTTTGCGGTACTCATAAAACTCAAATCTTAAATATTAATTAGTATGAAATTTTTCATCGATACTGCCAATCTTGATCAAATTAAGGAAGCCAACGACCTTGGAATTCTGGATGGTGTTACTACCAACCCATCCTTAATGGCCAAAGAAGGCATTAAAGGGCAGGAAGCCGTGATGGCACATTACAAAACCATTTGCGAAATGGTGGATGGCGATATCAGCGCCGAAGTTATCTCTACCGATTTTGAAGGAATAGTTGAAGAAGGAAAAAAACTGGCTGCCATACATCCAAATATCGTTGTAAAAGTGCCGATGATAAAAGATGGTATTAAAGCCCTGAAATGGTTTACCGATAATGGCATCAAAACAAATTGTACCCTGGTATTCAGTGCGGGGCAGGCTATACTGGCGGCTAAGGCAGGTGCAACGTATGTTTCACCATTTTTAGGCAGGGTAGATGACAGTGGCTGGGATGGGATGGAACTGATTCACCAGATCAGGCAGATCTATTCTATACAGGGTTATAAAACTGAGATACTGGCTGCATCTATCCGCAATCCATTGCACATAATTAAGTGTGCAGAAGCTGGTTCGGATGTTTGTACCTGTCCGCTGGATTCTATTTTAGGATTGTTAAAACATCCTTTAACTGACATAGGATTAGCCAAATTCCTGGAAGACGCTAAAAAGTTTGCATAACTTATCTCATATAAAAAATGCCCGGCAGATCTTCCTGATTTACCGGGCATTTTAGTTTGTAGGTGTAATTATTTATCAGCCATTTTTGCTTTTTGTCTTTTTCATGATCTCGTCCATGGTTTTTAATTCCGGGTCGGGCTGTTGTTTTATGTAAATGCTGAATTCCTTAACCATTGCGGGATTGCTGCGCAGGGTTACTTTAATATCCACTTTTTTGGCAGCAAAGTCTTTATCAATCCACAGGCTGTTTCCGTTAAATCTGCCGGCAGATGCCCAGAAGATGATATGCGTACTGTCTAATGGTAAGTATTTGCCATTGCTAAGTTGCCCGTCAATATTAATATAATTGTAAGTCCCTTTTTTAAGGCTGTCGGTGTACAGGTTTACATAAATGCTCTCTACTTTTTGCGCTTTGGCAAAAGAAGAACAAAACATAAATAGGCCAAGTAAATATTTCTTCAATTGATTTGTTTTGTGCAAAGATTGAAAAAATTATGCCAGGGTTGCGTTAATAAAAACCTGTAATTGTTAATTTTTTGTTGCAGGATGTTTTCAGGCTTCACGGCTGCCATCGCCATATATCTGCATCAGTTTCTGCATGCTGTCTTTTAAATAGCCCGAACCTTCATCAAAAAGGCTGTCTTTCATCTTTTTGGATGCTTTATTATCAGTTGATTTTTTGATGGTTGCCCTTACATTTTCCAACTCATCAAAATAAACGGGAATATTCTTTTCGTAAAAGGAGTTAATGGCCTCAATACCGATAAGCGCATGTTCATATTCATCAAGTATATCGTACATCTCTTTTACATTTTCCAGGGAATGCCTCCTGGGTATTCTGCTGAACAATGCCTGTAAGGCAACCGCTGTTTTATTCATTTTCTGATTTATGCAAACAAATGTACACTATTGCCATATTGCCGGCATAGTTAATAATAATGTTGTTTTAAGGAAATGACCGTTTTATGAAAAATAGTTATTTATTTAAACCTGCCGTAACCGTTTTGGGGAGCGGTACTTTTAATTTAGCAGCCACCGCAACGATCAGGTCGTCGCCAACGGGTGCAACCAGGTATGCTTCTTTATTGGCAACAAAACTGTATCCTTTTTCTTTAGCAACCAGTTTAATAGCATCGTATACTTTTTTGTAGATAGGGCTCAGCAACTCATTTTGTTTGGCTTCAACTGCCTGATTTGTTATCTGATCCCAGTTTTGTAGCTGATAATAAATAGGTGTTAATTCATCTTCCAGTTGTTTGTGAACAGCATCAGTTGTGTTCAACGAATCATTGTATTTTTTTAGTTTAGATTCATACATTGCAAATAACTCATTGTATTTGGGCTGAATGGTATCTTTTTTATAACTGTCAATCAATCCATTGATCTTTGCCGTTTCAGGCATGATAGATACCATTTCATCCACACTGATATAAGCGGTCTTCATTTGAGCCTTTGCTGCAGAAGCAGGAAAAAGCATTACAGCACATAGCAAGAGCGTGATATTTTTTTTCATAAAAATAATTTAGTTTCAGAATAAGACAAATAAACAAACTAAAAGCTGCACTTTAAAAGCTGTTTTTTATTACAAAAGCGTTTTCATCATGCATACGCTGTTATCGACGCCTTCGTATTGCCCATAGTTTGGGATTGTTTTGTACCCGGCTTTTTGATATAAGCGTAAAGCTTCTGGCTGCTTTTTTCCTGTTTCTAAAACAAATTCATGGTATTCCAGTTCTGTTGCCCAAAGTTCCAGTTCATTTAAAATTCGCAAAGCAATCCCGTGTCCACGATATTCGGGTAACACAAACATTCTTTTGATTTCTACTTTTAACTCATCATATTGTTTAAATGCGCCGCAACCAATAGCCTTATCATCAACATAGCAAACTACCACATTACGAATGGCTGTTGTTTTATTGTACTGGGCATAAAAGGCGTGTTCATCGCCATCTCTTATCCTCAGATCAGCATCAAGCAATAATACCAGGTTTTGAAAATCGGTATTATCCGAATCGGTTCTTGTAAAATGGGTCATGATGATTATTGATTACCTGTGATTTTATTTGTTGCGTTAATGCAGAAGAGTTTTAATGCCAGGCCTTCATATGTTATTTCCCTGCTAAAAAAAAGTCCGAGCTTTTGCAACAGGTTTATAGATGCAATATTGTCGGGAATAGTTGTAGCCAGAATAGTAGGGTATTTACCTGAGTTTAACAGATCGTTCAGTACTTCTTTTGTTGCTTCAAATGCCAAACCCTGATTATTGTATGCAGGCAAAAATGCAAATCCGATATCAGGATGATCCAGGTAATCCCGTTTAATGAAAGTTACCAGGCCAACCGGAACATCTGTTTCCTTAAGGGTTACCACCCAGTAAGTAATGGATGGATTGCTTAGTATTTTACGGATGTAGTTAACCGCATCATCTATGTTTTTTATGTTTCTATCACCAATAAATCTGATCCAGCCCGCCGTGTTTACCAGCTCAAGAATAAAAGCGGCATCGGTTTCTGTAAGTGTTTGTAATAAGAGCCTGTTGGTTGTATAGTTAAGCTTCATGGCATATTATTGCGATTGGATAAATGTAATAAGATTTTTGACAACACAACACGCATGTTTGCCGAGAAAAAGAAAAGTGTAATATAAAGCAAGCTGCAATTTCTGAACAGCTGGTATATTTGCACGGCATTATACAGGAAACAGTATATTTGCCGGCAACCTCTGATTCCAATAAAATAAGAAATTCCATCAATGCCAGAAGCACGAGCTAAAGTTAGTCGTAGCGGTCCAAAACAGCAATACCAGCGTATATTTTATGCAGGGCTCAGTGCAGATCTGTCGCCCTACCAATACAGGCAAGGGCTTATCTTTAATATCATTAATGTAACCGGTTTTTTGATAGGGCTCTTCCGTTTTATTTATATACTGTTGTTTTTACCAGCCCAGCATACGCCTTTACTGCTGTTTGTAAATTCTCTATCTGTATTACTTAGCATCATCATCATGTTCTGTATGTATTACAGGGCCTATACCTTTACTGTTTACTTTTCTTTTATTGTATATCCTGTTACACTGCTGGTAATAGGCCTGGTAACTCACGACAGGGGAGTGGCTTATTATCTTTTCCCATGTATCATTTACAGTTTTTTCTTTTTAAACAGTAAGGTAAAGATATTTTCCGCTGCAATTTCTGTTTCACTAATGTTTGTAATTGCAATAACCCTTCAAAACAGTGCATCTGAAATATCCAGGCCGCACGACCAGGTGCTGGAAATGATAAGCATATTTGGGGTGTTCATTCTCTCTTCTGTAACCCTTTTCTCTATAAAATTTCAGATATGGGATTACCAGGATAAGATAAAAGCACAAAGTTACAAACTACAGGAAAGCAACAAACAAATAACCCGCCAGGCGAAAAAACTAAATGATATTATTCTTGTAAAAGACAAAGTGTTTTCAATCATCAGTCATGACATACGCAGCCCCCTGCAGGGGCTTTACCTGATCGTGGAAGCTGATATCAATGACGATCTTTCGCTTGAAACAGTAAAACAAATACTGCCCGAACTGAAAGAAGAATTGAAGAAAGCATTTGACTTGTTTGATAACCTGCTCAACTGGGCAAAAGTGCAGATAAAAGAAGCGATGATCACGATAAGTGCCATTGATGTAAAAGAACTGGTTGATAAAGTAACCCTTCACCTGGCCAAGGCTGCTGCTGAAAAAGGGGTTGTGGTTAAATCAGAACTTTCAGGTCATCAGATCAATGCAGATAAGGATATCCTTGAAATAGTTTTACGTAATGTGATCTCTAACGCCATTAAATTCTCTCACCAGGATGCAAGTGTGATTTTAAAGAGCAAGGCTATTGATGGTATGTATGAAATTGTAGTGATTGATACAGGTACAGGCATAAGCCCTGAAAAACTTGCAGAGATCAATTCAAAATCATTTTACACCAGCCCTGGCACAAACAATGAACAGGGGACCGGCCTGGGCTTAATTATCTGCCGCGACCTGGTAGAGAAATGCAGGGGCAGGTTTACAATAACCAGCGAAACAGGTAAAGGCACTTTAGTAAGGATCAGGCTTCCGCAATAAATTACCTGTTGTTGTAACAGTAGTAATTTTATTCAGGATACGATCGTTCTGAAAGTTAAGTTAACCCGGGGCTTAAGAATTTTTGTTGTAGGGGGCAGCCGGTGCAGCCAATGAGTTTGCGTAGATCCCTTCATTACCAGCAGGCTGCCATGTTCAAGTAATACCGATACGGTTTCTTTGGTAGCTTTATGTTTAAAAGCAAATTTCCGTTCGGCCCCAAAACTCAGCGAACCAATGGCGCCATCTTTTTTAAGATCTTTTTCACCATCGCTGTGCCATGCCATTCCTTCCTCGCCACTGTGATATAAATTAAGCAGGCACGAATTGAAACTTTCGCCGGTTTCGGATTCCGCTTTTCTTTTTAGTTCCAGCAGTTCTTTAGTCCATGGTAAAGCTTTTTTTGTTCTGTTCGAATAAGTGTATTCAAATTCAGTATCGCCATACCAGGCTACTTTTCGTTTGGTGATGATCAGTTTGCCAAGAATAAAAGCTTCATCATGCTTCCATTCAATATGATTTAATAATCTATCGAAGTAATGATTGGCTTCGGCTGCTGAAAATATGGTTCCATAATAATTTACCACACCATCTTTAGGCAACAGGTTGTGCGAACTATCTGTAAGGTTACTGAAAAGGTTCATTATAATACCAGTTGGGTATAAAGTTTACGAAGGGTTTCTGAAGGGTCACTGCAAAACCCGGGATGTACTTTTGAGGTTTGGATGATGGTACTGCGTGTTGCGGTAAGCCAGCGAAAGCGGCCGGCAATATCCAGGTTGCCGATGGGGCCGGCATCTGCGCTGCCATTGCAAATGCGCTCAAAGGACTGCAAGTTCCGCAGCAGTTCATGTTTATCAATCTGTTGGCAAAATACCTGTAAACGTTCTTCATTAAGGCTATACAGCACCTGTAAAAAACGAAGCTCCCTGCAATATAAAATTACGCCTACGTTCAGAAATTCTTCACGTTCTACCTTGGGTACAACACGTACAACGGCATATTCAAATAAGTGCGTTTGCTGCATGCTGGGCTTCTTTTACAAAAGTGGCTGAATTTTGAAAACGTGTTTGCAAAAAACGGGTATACATATCCCTGTGTTCAGTTGCTGATTTAAAATTGATATCATCCGAAAGCCATGCATTCGGTACCAGATCGACAACAGACCGGATATCGTCATTCGTTAATATTGCATGAAAAGCAGCATCTGCTTCTTCAATTTGTGTGGCCTGCTTCAGCAGCACATGGTCCTTTATCAAAGTAAAAGGCCGCAATGCCTGCTCCTGCCAGTTTTGCGGATTGTGATGAAAATACAGGCTGGCTCCATGATCGATGAGCCACAATTCTTTATGCCACCACAACATATTGGTGTTACGCACCGTGCGGTCCATATTTGTGAGTAAACAATCAAGCCACACGATCTGCGAAGCCAGTGTTGCGCCTACCGTTGTAACTGAAGGATCAAAACTAATAGAACCTGAAAGATAATGCAGCGCCAGGTTAAGGCCTGTACTTGCTTTCAGTAGGTCCTGTATCTCTTCATCGGGCTCTGTTCTGCCAAATGCTTCATCTATGTTGGCAAAAACAATTTCCGGTACCCGCAGGCCAAGCTTCCTTGCAATTTCGCCACCGATCAGTTCAGCTATCAGTGCTTTTACACCCTGCCCGGCGCCACGGAATTTAAGCACGTACATAAAACTATCATCTGCCTCCACAATAGCAGGTAAGGAACCTCCTTCACGCAATGGTGTGATATACCTGGTAACATCAACGGTCCTTATTTCGGGCTTTGTGTTAATCATGTTGCTAAATTAATTCTTTTAAAACGAAATGAGTCAGCAGTAAATCGATACGTGTTTCTTAGCCAGGCATGCAGATGCTGGTTATTGGTAATTAAAGCGCATGGGTAATATAGAACTGAGTGGAGGAGTATGAAGTAGAATTCATATTAATTAAAGAGAAAAGCCAACCCATCTTCTCTGAAGTAAAAGTTTCAACAGAGGAGATATTAACTGTATGAAATGTTGCCAGCTCCCGTATCAGTTCCGGTCCGCCAGGAATATTTCAAGTCCATTGTTGTTGCCTGCTTTAGCCCATTCTTTTATCAGGCTGCTGTCAATTTCCTCGTAAATATCCATTTGTTCCGGCTTTACGGATAAAGCTTTTATGGGTACCAGCATCAGGTAGTGTGGTTCTACATATTCGGGATGATGATCCAGTGTGTATCCTTTTACCTGCAGGTACCTGTAACCATTCTGCTGTAAAGTGTCCAGTGCTTCACAAGTAAGTGGTTTGTGGCTTAAATAATTTGTTTTTATTTCATTTGTCATAAAACAGATTTTACTTTATAACAAATCGTGGAGAATAATGTTTGAATAAGCTGTGTTAAAAATGCGCATTAACATAAATTATTAATATAGCCGGTTGCAGCAACATTTTTATATGCAATCAGCCCCGGTAATTACCGGGGCTGATAAACAATTTTAAGAACCGCAGGGCTGATTAATCTTTAATATCCAGCAAAACTTCCTGTCCGTCTTTTACAGCTCTTACATCGCCGTATTTACCCAGTTTCAGTTTCTGGTACTTGTTTTCAACCAGTACTTTTCCTTTTTTATTGATGATACCATACAGGCCATCTTTTTTAGTAATAGCCAGTGAGCCTTTAAACTGGGCTATCGATTCATATTCATTCTGAACGATCACTTTGCCATCGAGGTTGATGATCCCGATCTTTCCGTTTTTGGTGGTAAAAGCCAGGTTGTCGCTGCCAAATGAGCCAATCTTTTCATACTCCGGCTTGACAATTTCTTTACCGTTGGGTTTTATCATGCCTACCAGTTTGTTCTTCCAAACAAAGGCTACACCTTTATCAAATTTGCCAATTCTGTCATATTCTTTACTAATTTCCTGGGCATAGCTTTGAAGTGTAATGGTTGTGAGTAAAAGGAAGATGAGTTTTTTCATACAACAGTTTTGTTTTGGTTTACAATGAATGAGCGTAAAGATATTGTAACAAAAGCGTAAATAGCGAAATTAACATGGCTAACTTATGCTTATTTAGGTACAAAAATTACCATAAGCTTTATTCCATATTATTAGTTTCTGTTTTTTCTGCCGGAAATTGAACCTTCCTGCACATGATTATTTACGAAGCCTCATTTAATATGGATACTTATAAAAATCGCACCAGTCATCATCGCAGAGCAATTGCCGGTAAAGTGGGTGCTTCAGCACTTCTATATAATTCATTTTTTTACCGTCCACGATGATCATCTCAGATATCAGTCTTATGCCATGACTATAATCTGTCCACCAGTTTATATGCCCGGTATAGAGTGGCTGAATGGGTATGCTATTTAACTGGTGCCAGCCATAAATGGCTTCGCGGTTGGGTTTGGGGTCTCTTGCTATTTTGCCAGAGATCACCAGATCTTTTTTAATTCCTGCAATGAGCCCTTTTCTTCCTTTGCGCTGTCCTTCTATGATAAGATGATGCTGCCACATCGTTACACTGCTGTCCCGGAAGGCATACATGGGAACCGGTTCCGGTTTTACAATCGCTTGTTGATAGATGAGGTCAACCATTTTGCGGGTTGGCAAAAAGCAATGAAAACTATCCGCAATTTTTTGTGCAGCCATAGGGGTTAACGGTATACGTGCCCAGTCTTCATCAGTTCCTATAGCAAGATAATCAGGCGAAACATAAAATACAGCCTTGTGAATTTTGCCCAAACTATCCTGAATAATTGAAGTAACCGCAACAAATTCTTTAAAAAACGACGGGATATTACCCGATAAAATTTCCTGCACAGCCAGTGAATCCCGTGCTGCCCATTTCCATGCAGCCACTGTTTTATAAAAGTCTGAGCCCCCGGTTCTTTGTATTGCCGGAGAAGGCACCTGCAGGCTAAACCTTTTGCTGCTACTGCAACCGGTACATACAACTGCACAAAATAGCGTTATAAAGATATTTTTAATCACTAATAAAGTTTTGATAAGCCCAATCTCCAAAATACGTAAAGTATTTTCTTTTGTTAAACCTGGTGCCCGATAACAGTGACAGTATAAATCCATTGCGGGCTACCTGCTCGGTATGGTAAATAAGGCCATGCGGATTTTTCCTGAGGATGATCAGCACCCTTCCTTTTAATGATGTGTGCGTAATGAAGGCAGTGTCTTCAGTTGTGCGGAAATTTAATGAACCAGCCAGGTTGCGCTGCAGCAGGCGGCTTCGGTACCAGGTGCCGCCGGTGGCACTTACCAGGGGCTTGCCATTGTACAAAACAATGCTATCGTTATATGCTAGTACCAGCAGCTTGTTTTCCTTATTGTATTGCAGCCAGTTTACCAGTTTGCCTGTATGTTTTGTTTCTTCATACCCGTAATCGCTATCGATAAAGGCAATTCTTTTTATACTGGCCGGGATATTTTCAACGGCATCGAGGTAACCAAACATAAAACTGCCACCTCCGCTGTGGCTGTTTAAAACTATTTCAGGATGCAGGAAGCTGAAGAGCCTGCTGATACTGTCAACAATATTCTTGATGATATAAATGGAATCATGCGTACCCCGTTTCCATGCGGGCCAGCTTTTTTGTATGGTTGCCAGATAGGCTACGATATAATTATTTTTTTTGTCGATTTGCCTTACATACCTGGTTTGTGCTGCAATATGCTGGATGTCGAAATGCCAGTCATCACCGGGGCGTAGCTTTTTTCCCTTTGTCCATTCAATACTATTGCCATTGGGCAATGCATAAAATACCAGGAAGGTTTTACCGGATCGATGTAATGATGATGGTGCATTAACCTGTATAATTACATCTTTCCAATGATCGTTGATGGTTAGCTCCTGCTCGTTGAAAATAGCTATCTTGGTAAAGCCGGGTAAGGTTTGCGACCAGGCAGGAAATTGAAGAACAGATAGCAGTAAGCTAAGCAGCATTTTTAACTGCCCGCTTTTACCGGTACATGTACCTGCTGTTGATCTGCTGTTCATCAGTAAAATATTAAAGGATGGCTTTCGCCAGTATTATGGATTTTGTGATCTTGTTCTTATCATATCAATAAGTTCTTTCAGCCTTTGCTGGTATCCCCTGGTTATGTCTAATTCATTTACTTCTACCGACCTGGCAAAATCCATAAATGCTTCTGTATGATTTTCACGCCTGCCGGTTTTTGCGTTTACGTGAATGAATTTTGTCCACATCAATGATTTCAGGTGCGTTTCATGTTCATCTGTCATCTGCATTTCTACCAATAGTGAGCCTGCATCTGCTTTTAATAATGCGCTTGTAATGCATACCCTTTCATTATATGCAGCAGGCCTTATATAACTTATTTCGTGGCCAGCCACCAGCCAGCTAAGGCCTTGTTTATAAAAATCAGTAAGGTCGAGGCCATATTCGGTTTTCAGGTGATCTTCTCTTGCATTTAAAAGATAGTCGATATAGCGGCCATTGTTCAGATGCCCGAACAGATCGCAATCGGTAAAGCGGATCGTATAGAGGGAATGAGGTGTTTTGTTCATTGGTTTTATTTAGCCAGGCCTGAAATTAGTAAAAAAGGCTGGTTAAGATCTGTGTTCGGTGTTTTTTGAAAAGGGTTGCATTTTTTCTTATTGCATCAACAGTTTTTTGGCCGCTGCTTCATATTCTTCTTTTGTTATGATGGCCGTTTTATACAGCATTTCTATCCTGTCTATTTCTGCATCTGTATTTCTTTTAAGTTTGCCCCTGAACTCATCCGGTACCACCAGCTCGCCGGGTATGCCGGGCACGTTTTCAATAGCATAGTCGAATGAAATGTGCATCTCCACATCTTTGCTGCGGTTATTTTTCAGTACTATTGTTCCAATTATGTCTATGTATCCATTACCTAACACGGAAAAACTAAGGTTTTTAATTTCCTTAACCAGCACATGATTGTTTTGGAGCATGCCGTGTTTTATATCGGTTAAGATATTGATATACCTGAACTTGCCTGAAATACCTGTGGCTTCTCCAAACTGCAAGAACTGTCCTTTATAGATCTTAAACCCGCTGGATGTGTACAGTGTATCATTTTCCAGTGCAGGTTTGTGCATAGCTATTGCCTGTTGTGTGCTGATGAGGTATTCCTTTGGTATGATCAGTTCGCCGGCTGTACCCGGCAGGCGGCTGCCGGCAGCCAGGTCGAATGCAAGATTGAAACCTACTAACCCTTTTGAGCTGTCGCGGTAAACGATGGCAGCTTTTACATAGATCATGGCGCTGCCGGTGGGAGAAAAACCATAACCAGACAGTTCTTTTACAACTACGCTGTTGTTTTCCAGAGATGAGCCATTGACGCTGATATTACGTATATACCGATATCCATTGAATTCGCTGGGTCTTTTACCAAAACGCAGGATTTGACCGGGATAGATCTTATAACCATAGGATGTGTATAGCGTATCATGCTCGAAACGATGGGTATATTTTTGAGCTGCTGAAAAAAGCGGGGTAAGCATTGCCAGTAACAGTAATTGTTTCATGAAGTAAAGATTGATATTTTATTTTGACAATAATGAATCAGTGATCTTTTTCATCTGGTGCAAATGCCGCTGTGTATGATACAGAACAAAATGCAGCAGTTCAAGTTTGGTAACATCGCCAAAGGGCATACCGGTAACCAGTTCGTTTAAATCTGCTTTGTCTGCATTTACCTTCAGCGTCTTAAAAGCGTGATCCAATGCATCTATTGTTTGTTGTTTTTGAAAAGGCCCTGCGTCGGGTATGATGAAATCGGGGGCATTGAATTTGTTAGTGAAATTGAGAAAGGTTTCTTTTAGCCCGGCTATCTTTTCACCCGGGTTTCTTTCTGCCGGTCTGGCTTCTTTAAGCATAGCGCCGGCCAGCCCGTTTATTGATTTTGTGACATGACTGAGCAATTGTCCGGCTGTCCAGCTGCCTTCGTAAGGAACTGTATTTACCTGGCTCTCATCAAGCAATTTCATTAAGCCGCCCATGTCTGATACGGCTTCGCCGATGGCTGTTAGTATTTCTTCTTTGGTGGATGTTTCTGTTAGCATATATAAGTTTTTCTGGTATTAAAGAAACGAAATTTTATTTAAAGGGATGATCTGATTGCATGCTGTTTAACCTGGTTGATGCTGAATTGAATGCCGGGGGTTTTACCTGTGTGATATTGAAATTTTAGTGTTGCCGTTTGAAGACCATTAAGGCTGCAGAGTTTGAGCGGCAGTGTTAACTGGCTTTTATCTATCAGTAATTTTTCCTGCTTGTAAATGATTATTTCGGTAAGCAGGTAAAGAAGGGAATGGGTTTCCAGAATTTCTCCAGGAATGCAGACGGTTATTTCAGGAAAAGCCGTGTGTGAGCTACCCGCATGCTGCAGTATTGTTTGTTTACTGAGTGTAAAAATTGTATCAAGTACATGAACAGCATCTTCTGCATTATTATTGAGACGTTTGTTGTGCATTCTTTTTGGCAGATCGATCAAAGCCGCCTGCAATATAATTTGTTCGGGTATTATAATGGCTCCGGGCGGTAATTGCGGCTGTATGTTCATACACAATTCAACCTGCGGCTCTTTTACCAGTGCCTGCTGCATGGTTTCACTGATGAAGATATCAACCGGCTCGTTTGATGGTAGTTTCCATTTTGTGGCATCTGCTTTTTCTATGCGGTGGATATATTTTTGTAATTGAAGTGTATCAACCATTTTTTGCAGACAATTAAAAGTTTGTTCATTTACTTCCAGTAAGATAAACTGAATTTGTTTTTCATTGAAACGGGCTGTGAGGGGTAATATCAATGCTGCAAATGGGCCGGTGCCTGCATAAAGAATATGAACGGGCCTGCCTGTAATTGTTTTCAGCTTATCGTTGGTTGCCTGGTAAATGCCATCCATAAATCTTTTGGTACGCATGTAATCCTGTATGCACATGGCGGCCCAGGTAAGGCCTATTGCATGGCCACTTTCGAGTGTTTGGGTTTGCCTGTTAGCGGCCTCTTCTAAATCAATACCGGTTATTTGAAGCAGCACTTTATATAATTCATTGCAGGCAACGAATAGTTCTCCGGCTGCATTTTTTGGTGCATTGAGTATACGATTGGTAATTGAATGTATGAGAGGGAGGGGAGACATTGAGTTATTTGGATGATTCAGGCTAAATTAATGTTTATTGCTTCAACGCAAATAAACAAGACCTATAAAAGTTAACAAGATTGCTTGTTTGGCGATGAATACTGACAGTTTGGTTAAAAATACTGACAGTCTGGTAAACAAGGAGGACTGTTTGGTTAACAAGATTGGTCGTTTGGTTAATGAGACTGGCTGTCTGTTAAACAAGCAAGGCTTTTTGTAAGACAAGCGAGGTTGTTTGGTTGAGGAGATACTGAAATTGGCGAATGAGGGAAGTTGTTTGGCGATTAATGTTTACTCATCATTTGTTTTTTAATACGGAAAGGGCCTGGAAAATTTAAGAGGTATCAAGTGATTCTTGGGGACACATGCGCCAGTAGAGAACGGGCAACAAGCAAGGCGGAAATTCCGTTATGCAAATTCGCTTCAATAAAAGCTCCCCATTGGTATGCCGATGAAAGCCTGCCTGTCGGCAGACAGGGATTGGACGCAACGATGATGCTATGAAAAACAAAAGCTGGTATTAAACCAGCCTTTGTTTTATGAATGCAATCAAAATTCATTGATCAATTTTACACATACCCCGACTTCGCATGTACCTAGACTTCGCTCAGTGCAAGCTGCACAGGATCTTATTATTTCACATACGGTGTTCCCGCTGCATTCTTCACATATTTATTCAGCCACTGGTTTTGCTCCCAAAGCATGTGCAATATGTTTTCTTTGGCTGCATAGCCGTGGGCTTCAAAAGGCAGTTGCACAAAACGCACGGTGCCGCCATGTCCTTTAATGGCATTGTACAGGCGTTCGCTTTGTATGGGAAAAGTACCGGGGTTATTATCGGCTTCGCCATGTATCATCAGCAGTGGTGTTTTAATTTTGTCGGCAAACATAAAGGGGCTCATGGCATTGTACACTTCGGGTGCCTGCCAGTAAGTACGCTCTTCGTTTTGAAAACCAAAGGGTGTAAGGGTGCGGTTGTAGGCACCGCTGCGTGCAATGCCGGCTTTAAAGAGGTTGGTATGCGCCAACAGATTGGCCGTCATAAAAGCACCGTAACTGTGGCCGCCCACGGCAACCCGGTTACGGTCGCCCACGCCCATTTCAGCAACTTTATTAATCGCCGCTTCGGCACTCCAGGTTAGCTGGTCTACAAAATTATCGTTGGGTTGTTTATCGCCTTCGCCTACAATAGGAAATTCGGTGTTGTCCATTATTGCATAGCCCTGTGTGGCCCAGAAAACGATGGAACCATAGCCTACTCTTGTAAAAGTATATTTGCTGCCACGTAACTGTGCGGCGTCGCTGGCGCTTTTAAACTCACGTGGGTAGGCCCACATCATCACAGGTAAGGGGCCGTCTCTTTTTGCATCATAACCCTTTGGCAGGTACAGATCGGCAGCCAGGTCAACACCATCCTTGCGTTTGTAGGTAATTTTTTGTTTGGTGATCCCACGAAGCCCCGGCTGTGGATCGGGGAATGCAGTAATGGCTTTGGCCGAATTATTTTTAAGATCACGTAAATAATAATTAGGCTGCTCTGTTTGTGATTGTTTGTTGGTAACAATGAGCATTTTATCGTAATCGAGAATGGTGGTTACGCTTTCATAATAGGGCTCTTCGCAGCGCCAGAGTTGTTTGGTTTCTTTCGTGTTAATATCGAAAGTATTTAAAAAAGGAAGATCGCCTTTTGCAGATGCGCCATTGCCTCGCATTACCAGTTGAGAGCCATTGATGAGTTTTGACACATTGCGGCCATACTTATTTTTTTCGTACATAGGAAAGCCGGGGTCGTTGTAAGCATCATCGGTACTGCGGTCGAACAGGGTTTCCATTTTTCCATTACTGAGCTTGCTCATTTTTTGTGTATGCTTTCCTCTTAAGCCTTCGGTAACAAGAAACAGGTCGTTGGTTATATCGCTTACACTGTACATGCGTTGTGCGGTTTTTACCAGTTCTTTTGCGGTTGCTGTAAATGGCGCTGCCCAGGTATATGCTGCATCATGGTAATCCATTTTGTTTTTGATCATTCCACTGTCCAAAGGCTCAATCCATAACAAGGTAGCGGGTGAATTATCGAGCCAGTTATAACCACGCGGAGCATTTAATACATTATCGTTTCCACGGGGCTCCAGCTCGCTGCTGGGCAACTTGGCGATTGTTTTTACCAGGTTACCATTCATGTCAGTGATCATCATGGTGCTGTTGAAGCCATAAGCCGTAACGAGGTAACTGAAAGGTTTGTCGATCCTTTTTACCAGTAAATATTTTTTATCGGGCGAAGGTTCCACATTGCTGTAAATGGCTGGTATTCCAATTTTAGTTTCCACACCATTGCTGTTTTTCACAAGCTGGGTGGTGGCATAAAATTCAAACTGTGTTTCATCAAAAGGAGATTTGATAAGATCCTGGAAAGTGGGGCTTGCTGCCACCTTGCCTAAATTTTGTTGTACCACTGGTCCCCTGGGGGCCAATGGTTTTTTGGGCGCCATGGAAAGTGGCTTGTTTACAGCAGTGTACAATAAGCTGCTGTTATCAATCCAGTCTATTGCACCTAAAACCAGGTTAACAGCGGTTTTATTTACTTTGGTTGCTTTGTGTGCCTTAATATCTATCACATACAGATCAATAGCTGTGTTTGTAGTATTTGTGAAAGCAGCTTTATCTTCATTGGGGCTCCACTGCAGGTTGCCGGCTTTTAAATTTGCCGGTAAACCACTTACCGGAAATTCTTTACCCGTTGCCATTTCTTTAATAGTTATACCGGTTGTATAGGCACTGCGGCTGGGGCCAAAATTATTGGGATTGATACGCAGGCCTGCAATGCGTAATTCAGGCTGGGCAAGGTCTTCCACAGAAGGCATGCTGCTGCGTTCCAGTACCAGCATGTACTGGCCTTTGCTATCGAATGTTACGCCAGGAGTGGGCTTTGCCATTACCAGGTCGTAAATTTCTTTAGGTGGTGTTTGGTATTCGATGGCATCCTGTGCAAAGAGGTTGGTGGTGCATAATATTAAAACGAAGGAGAATAATTTTTTCATGGCAGTTGTGTTTATGATGTAATGCTTGAGTGTGATATAAAACCAAAAGCTGTTATCAGCGTTTAATTTACAGAAATTAAATCTAAATAACAGCTTTTTTGATAAACGGTTTTCCCGGAATAATTACTTTACAAAGAAGTAACGCAGCATAAATTCATGAGCTGAATATCCTTTTTCAAATAAGCCAACAGGAGCTGTATAAGCTTCGTAGGCATAATTGATGGATAATCTGTGCATGAACTTTACACCGGCAAATAATGTATAGGCCTGTTTGTAATGGTAGCTTCCTCCAAAATGAAACATGTCTTTATGATACAGGGTAATACCTCCTTCATAATCAACCGGAGCTTCTGGTTGATAGCGTATCTCAAAATGTGGCTGCACAATATTTGCATCATCGGTTTTAATATCATAGCTGATGGTGCCACTGTATTGCCTGTACAGCCTGCCTTCGGGGTTGCTGGCCGTTTTTATAAAATCCAGTTTAGGCTGAATTAATTGCTTGGCCGCAAAGCCTATATTCAATGTATTTGAGCGATAATAGATACCTGCATTGGCATCGGCTTTTAAAGTACTGCCTGATGACGCAAGTAAAGGGTCGTTGGGAATAGCATCTGCAATTTTAGCTTTATCTACCTTAAACTGAATGAGCTGTCCGCCAATACCAATCATCAGGCGTTTGTTGTTATTGTTGTCGAATTTTATGCTGTAACTGAGATTCAGCTCTCCGCCACTGCGGCTGGTTGGGCCGGTTTTATCTGAATATAAAACAATGCCCAGGCCTGTATTCATTTTAGAAAAATAGGCATCACCAAATATAACGGCAGTGGTTGGGCCACCATCGATACCCTGCCACTGGCTGCGGTAGGCTGCACCAAATGTAGGGTAGCCGTTGGCTCCAACTGCTGCAGGGTTGGTAAGAAAGCTGTGCTGCATGTAATTACTTATTTTGTATAACTGCTGGGCATTTGCAGTAATGCATAAAGCAGTAATGCAAGTAAGCAAACCGGTTTTTATTTTTATTGATTGCATGATTTTGAATGTTTTAATGTTGCAGAATATTATCTTAAAATAGTTACGTTACCTTTTTTAAGTACGATATCGCCGTTCAGCAATTCGTAGTTAATAACGTAATAGTAAGTGCCATCCGGCAACGGTTTGCCTTTATAGGTTCCGGCCCAGTCGTTCTTATAATCCAACGATTCAAATACCTTACTTCCGTAGCGGTTATACACCAGCACGGTAGCTTTTTTAAGGCAGTTGCCGTTTGTAATGAACCAGGTATCGTAAAAGCCATCATTGTTTGGTGTAAAGGCATTCATTGGTTTTACACAATAGGGCAGTACCTCAATAGTTACATTAGATGAATTACTGCAACCCTGCGCATTGGTGATCTTTAAATTATAAGTAGTCGTTACTGCAGGAGTAGCAACAGGTGTAAGAATATTGGTAGCGCTGAGGCCAGTTGGCGGTGTCCACAGGTACGTGCCTGCGCTGCCACTTCCCTGGAGGGTTACAGAAGATCCCGCCAGGATGCTGGCTCCCGGCCCGGCGCTAACAGTTACAGCTGGCCGCACAGTTACGGTAAATGTTTTTACAGTGGTGCAGGTTCCGGTTCTGGCTGTTACGGTATAAGTAGTGGTAGTGGTTGGTGATAACACCGGGCTTGCAATAGCGGGGTTGCTTACACCAGCAACGGGCGACCAGGTAAAGGTAGTTCCGTTGCTTACTGTATTTGCATTAAAGGAAGCGCCGCTGCAGATAGTTGTATCGGCATGAAGAGCCAATGTAACATTAGAACCAACTGTTACTATAAAGGATTTTGAAATACTGCATGCCCCGGTTGTGCCGGTTACGGTGTATGTAGTAGTTGAGGCAGGGGATAGTGCAGGATTTGCAATAGCAGGATTGCTTACACCAGCTGTTGGTGTCCAGCTGTAACTGGCTGCATTACTGATTGTGCCTGCATTGAATGAAGAGCCCGGGCAGATGGTTGTATCTGCATGGGCCACCATGGTTAAATTGTTGGTAAGCCCGATGGTTACTGGTACTACAGTTATACATCCTGTTTCTTCCCGTACACTGGCCTGGTAAGTGCCTGCAGGCAGGTTAGTTGCTGTAAGTCCTGTTTGCACCGGCGTGCTGTTCCAGGTTACTGTAACGGGTTGTACAAAACCGCTAAGCGTTAAAGTAGCACTGCCATTGGTGGTGCAGGTAGCGTTGGTTACTGCGGCTGTAGCTGTTGCAGCATTCGCAATACCAGATACTGCAAAGAAAACAGCATTCGGATATGGGGCATTGCTGCCAGCGGTTGTAACATTTGTAAAACTGATCTTCTGTAACTGCTTTTGTTTATCTGCACAACTGATAGGAACGTCTATATAATACATTCTTGGGTTGGAAGGATAGGCATCTGCACCCGAAGCAGGTGTAGCCCTGGTGCAACGGCCAAAGCCTGATAGCACAAGATTAGTGGTATTATTGAACCAATCACCCAAAACATAATTAGTAAGTGCATTGGTGGTAGAAGCATCTGTAAAAGTAAGCTTTACATTTACCAGGCTGCTGCCTTCTGTTGTAAAGCACAATACACGTACAAAGCTGAATTTTGCAGGAGTAGTAAGTGTAAGATCGCCTGTTTGTGTGCGTTGTAACAGTAAGGCATTGTTTGCATTATACGGGGCTAACTGGTAAGAGCCTGCTGCATCTGTAATGGTGCCATTGTCGGCAATACCGCCTCCGCCAAACCCATTGGCAGTTTTAAAAGCAACACTGTACATTACTTTGTTTGATACTGTGACCCCATCCAGCGATACTGTGGTGGTGGTTAAAGAACTGGTGCCCGATTCTGCAATAACATCGTGGTTGAAGCCTGTAACAGCAACCGGCGTAAAAGGCTGGCTGAAAACATTGCCCTGAAAGAGAAACAATAAAACGAGAAAGCAAAGCATTTTCAGTCCAGGTGATCTGAATTTTTTTAGCATGTTAGTTTGGTTTTAATTCTTACTAGAAACAAAAAAGTTCAATAAACATTTTACATGGAATCATCAGATTCAATGTAATTAATTATTCGATATAGCAAAGCGGAAACGGGGCCTTTACGGAAGATTTGGATTTACAGGTAAGCCAGTGACTTGTGTGGCTAAGATAAAGAATAATCGGAAAGTGACTACAAAAATTAATTGCTGATACCTACCTTTTGTTTCACATATTCATTCTTTTTTAATTCCTTAAGCATGAACATGGCCAGATCACCTGCATTTATTTTGTATTTATTTTCTTCCGGGGGATAATTTGCTTTGGTAACATAGGTTCCCGTAGGCCCTTCATTAATAATGCCAGGCGGACAAACAAAGGTCCAGTCGAGCCCGCTTTCGTTCAAAAGTTCAAATGCTTTTTTATGTTCAAAGCCTACGGCCTTGTATTCAGCCGGATAATCTTCTTTGTCTATCAGCAGGCTGTTTTCATCGGCATTTAAAACACCCAGTCCACCAATGGCAACAATTCTTTTTACGCCGGCTTTTTGCATTTGCTTAATAATGTTCTTCATGCCCAGCGTGCGGGTTTTATCGATGCCATCCATGCTGCCGCCAATGGCTGATATCACCGCATCGCAATCTTTGATAGCATGATAAACTTCATCTTCGTCAAATAAGGCACCCTGCACCAGTTCAAGGTTTTCAGTTTCTAAATAGTCGGTGGTATACACATTTCTGCCAAAGGCTTTAACCTGGTTTTTACCAAACAGCGCCTGTTGTACCAGTTGTTTACCTACCATCCCTGTTGCACCAAATATGATGAGTTTCATTTTTTAAGTTTTAACGAAGTTAATTTAATTGCCCCTGAGCACATCTGAAAATTCTGCGCCCTTTTTATCAAACACCGATTTTGCAAAGGGGCAAAGCGGCAGTATTTTGATATTGTTTGCACGGGCATACTCCACTGCTGTATGCACCAGTTGATAGCCTACATTTTTACCCCTTAGTTCATCCGAAACCTCTGTGTGATCAATGATCATCAGATCAGCGCCGGTCATCGAGTAAGTCATTTCAGCCAGCACTGTTCCGTTTTCTTCTACGTAAAATGAACCTTTACTGCCATCCTGTTTTTGTTGTATCAGCATTTTGTAAAATTTAAGGTAATTTACGAAATAAGTTTTTTTGTTACCGGATTTGTACACATATTTGCAATAGAAATGAAAATGATCAATATAAATAACAATGGTTGGTGGTGGCAGTCAGATATCTGATGTGTCGCTGTATTGTTATTCAACATAACTAAAATAACTACAAAAGCCCCGACACATGTGTTGGGGCTTTTTAATTTAATGGCATGAAAAAAATTGAAATAGAAACTACGTTTAAAAAAATGCTGGCTGATGTTTACACACCAGTGGGCATTTATTTAAGATTACGAGATAGGTTCCGGGATACCATATTGCTTGAGAGTACAGATTTTCATGCGGGGGAGAATAGTTTTTCTTTTATAGGTATTCATGCGGTTGCAGGTATAGAGATCAGCAATGCATTGGCCATTGAATTTAAATTACCCGGTCAAACAGCAGAGCGCATTAAACTGGATAGCGCTGCAAATGTTCCGGAGTTACTTTATGGTTTTATGCAGCGTTTTGAGGTAAAAGAAGCAGCGGCAAAACCAGTTAATGTTGCGCAGGGATTATTTGGATATACCACGTTTGATGCTGTGCAGTTTTTTGACAAGATAAAGACGACTGGCGACAGACCACAGACCACGGAAATACCATTAATGCGGTACCGGCTTTACCAATATGTGATCGCTATCAACCATTTTAAAGATGAATTGTTTATTTGTGAAAATCATTTTAATGGCATTGAAAGTGAAGTAGAGGTAATTGAAAGTTTAATAAAAAGTAAAGATGTGCCTGGCTTTCCTTTTAAAACTGTTGCAGAAGAAAGGTCGAATATTACCGATGCTGCCTATATTGAAATGGTAAATAAGGGAATTGCAAGTTGCCACCGTGGCGATGTTTTTCAGATTGTATTAAGCAGGAGGTTTGAGCAGACATTTACAGGCGATGAATTCAATGTGTACCGTGCATTGCGCAGTATCAATCCGTCACCCTATTTATTTTATTTTGATTATGGTGATTATAAACTGATGGGTTCTTCTCCCGAAAGTCAATTGATCGTGGAAAAAGGTAAGGCCGTAGTACATCCCATTGCCGGCACTTTTAAAAGAACCGGCGATGATGAGCAGGATAAAACATTAGCCATTAAACTGGAAAGCGATGAAAAAGAAAATGCCGAACATGTTATGCTGGTAGACCTGGCCAGAAATGATCTGAGCAGGATGTGCAGCGAAGTTGAAGTGACACAATACAAAAAGATAAATTACTATAGTCATGTTATTCACCTGGTGAGTGAAGTAACGGGTAAGGTTGGGCCGGAGGCAAATCCGTTTAAACTGCTGGCAATAACATTTCCTGCTGGTACATTAAGCGGAGCGCCCAAGATAAAAGCCATGCAGCTTATCAATGAATTTGAAACAACGGCCAGGAGTTATTATGGTGGTGCAATCGGGTTCATTGGTTTTGACAGATCGGTAAATCATGCCATTATGATACGCACTTTTTTAAGCAGAAATAATACCCTGGTTTACCAGGCCGGTGCCGGTGTGGTTGCTGTGAGCAATCCGGAAAGTGAACTGCAGGAAGTGAATAATAAACTAAATGCTTTGAAACAGGCCATATTACAAGCTCAAAATATTGGATGATGAAAATATTGGTTTTCGATAATTACGATTCGTTCACGTACAACCTGGTTCACCTGGTAGAAAAAATTACCGGCGAAAAAGTTGATGTGTATAGGAATGACCAGGTCGCTTTGGAAGATGTAGCGGCTTACGATAAAATTATTTTATCACCCGGCCCCGGTATCCCGGAAGAAGCAGGTTTATTGTTGCCGCTGATAAAAAAATATGCAGCCACAAAATCTATACTGGGCGTTTGTTTGGGTCACCAGGCCATTGCAGAGGCTTTTGGCGGGAAGCTCACAAATTTAAGTACGGTTTTTCATGGTGTGGCTACACCAATCAAAATTATAAATCAAAAGTCAAAAATACTGCAAGGACTGCCTGAGACAATTGAAGTAGGGCGTTATCATAGCTGGATCGTAAGCGATGAAAACTTTCCGGAAGAACTGGAAGTAACAGCAAGGGATGAGTTTGGCTATATCATGGCACTGCAACACAAAGTGTATGATGTTCAGGGTGTACAGTTTCACCCGGAAAGCGTGTTGACGCCGGACGGGGAAACAATTTTAAGAAATTGGTTAAAGTAGAAGTATGAAGAAGATACTGAATTATTTATTCGAACATAAAAGCCTTTCCAGAGATCAGGCTAAGGAAGTATTGCACAATATTTCAAACAATGTGTATAGCGATGCAGAGATAGCAGCTTTCATCACTGTTTATTTAATGCGCAGCATTACCATTGAAGAACTGCAGGGCTTCCGTGATGCATTGATGGAACTTTGTGTGCCGGTTGATTTTAAGGGTCAGGATGTGATTGATATTGTAGGTACCGGTGGCGATGGAAAAAATACCTTCAATATTTCGACACTCAGTTGTTTTATTGTGGCCGGTACGGGCACTAAAGTAGCGAAGCACGGAAACTATGGAGCATCCTCTATCAGTGGCAGCAGCAATGTAATGGAGCAGCTTGGATATACTTTTAAGAAAGATAGTGATGTATTAAATAAAGAACTGGACGAAGCCAATATCTGTTTTTTACATGCACCGCTTTTTCATCCGGCATTAAAAGTGGTAGGACCAATAAGAAAAAATTTAGGAGTACGCACTTTCTTTAACATGCTGGGGCCAATGGTTAATCCGGCTTTGCCAAAATACCAGTTGGTTGGTGTATATAATTTAGAGATGGCCAGGATCTATAATTATTTGTTGCAACAGGGTAGCAGCGCCTTTACCATCATTCACAGCCTGGATGGTTATGATGAAATTTCTTTAACGGGAGATATAAAAGTGATAACCAATGCCGGAGAAAAAATTTACAGCGCTGAAGACCTGGGGAAACGTATGGTGAATCCAATGGATATTCATGGAGGAAATTCTGTGGAAGAAGCCGCTAAAATATTTTTGAACATTTTAAAAGGAGAAGGAACCTGGGCACAGAATGCGGTGGTATTGGCAAACTCAGCCATGGCACTGCAATGCACGGGCAGTTACGCTTCGTATGATGAATGCTATCAAATGGCGGTTGAAAGCCTGGAGAGCGGAAGAGCCTATCAATCTTTACAAAAACTAACCGGCAGAAACTGATGAATATACTGGATACAATCATCGAATTTAAAAAAGAAGAAGTTGCAAGTAGTAAGAAGCTTGTTCCGGTTGACGTACTGAGACAGCAGGAAGGCTTTAACCGAACAACTCTTTCTTTGAAAGATTTTTTGCTGGATAAAACTAAGACCGGAATTATTGCTGAGTTTAAAAGACGATCACCTTCCAAAGGAATAATAAACGACAAAGCAGATGTGGTTGAAGTAACAAAGGCATACGCCGAAAATGGAGCATCCTGCTTATCTGTGTTAACGGATAAGCATTTTTTTGGAGGTTCTGCCGATGATCTGCGGAAAGCAAGGGTTAACCATATTCCCATACTGCGCAAAGATTTTATCATTGATGAATACCAGCTGGTAGAAGCCAGGGCTATGGGCGCAGATGTTATTTTATTGATAGCAGCCTGTTTAACTCCTGATCGTGTTAAAGAATTGGCTTTCTTTGCAAAGTCGTTACAACTGGAAGTATTGCTGGAAATTCATAACGAAGGCGAACTGGAGCATATTTGCGAAGAGACAGAGCTGGTAGGCGTTAATAACAGGGATCTTAAAACCTTTTCGGTAGATATTAACCGGTCTCTTGAACTGAGCAGGCAGATCCCGGCTGATAAAATAAAGATTGCAGAGAGCGGCATCAGCAACATTGAAACCATCCGTGTATTTAAAGAAGCCGGGTTTAAAGGATTTTTGATGGGAGAAAATTTTATGAAAGCAGCAGATCCCGGCGAGGCATTTAAACAATTTGTACAAAATTTAAAACAACCATAATTATGAACACCAAAGTTTGCGGTATTACACAATTAAAACAACTACAACAGTTAGATGGACTGGATATTGATTTTGCAGGATTGATATTTTACAAAGATTCTCCGCGTTATGTGGGTGATAAGATATCTGCCAAAGATCTTAAAAACTCTGATTTTGATCTTAAGAAGGTAGGCGTCTTTGTAAATGCAGATTATGATGAGATCATGCAGGTAGTGGAAGACTACGGACTGGATGTAGTGCAGCTGCATGGCGATGAAAGTCCGGAGCTATGCGAAGAACTTTCGGAAGAAGTGGAAGTGATCAAAGCTTTTAAAGTTAAAGACAGCAAAGTATCTATAGATGAAATGGTGGCTGATTATGACGAAGTGTGTGATTATTATTTGTTTGACACTGCTTCATCTGAACTGGAAGGAGGTACAGGTAAGCAATTTGATTGGAAAGTGTTGAGCAAAGCCAAAATAGAAAAGCCTTTCTTTTTAAGTGGAGGTATTGGTGTGGATGATATTGCTAAAGTAAAAACCTTCAAACACCCGGATTATTATGCAGTTGACATTAACAGCAAGGTGGAAAAAGAACCCGGCGTAAAAGATATGGCGCTGGTATTGCAATTCAGGCAGGGGTTAAAATAGAAAACCCCCTCCGCCCCCTAAAGGGGGAACTGATCTTTGCGAAGATTGTGCAAATGAATATTTATGATCACAGTACGACATGCAACGGAAAATGATTTACCACAGATACTGGATATCTACAACGATATTATTAAAAATACCACCGCTGTTTATTATTACGAGCCACATACTTTGGAAATGCGCAAAGCCTGGTTTGATGAAAGAAAACAACTGGGCTTTCCGGTTTTTGTTGCAGAAGAAGAGGGAGCTATTTTGGGTATGAGTACGATCGGCCCGTTTAGGGTGCCCACTGCTTATAAATATTCGGTGGAGAATACGGTACATGTAGCAGCACATGCAAGAGGTAAGGGGATTGGTAAATTATTGCTTGCGCCGCTTATTGAAGCTGCGAAGGAATTAGGAATGCATACCATCATCGCTGGCATTGATGCAAGCAATGAAGTAAGTCTGCATCTGCATAAAAGCTTCGGCTTTGAAGAAGTAGCACATTTTAAAGAAGTAGGTTTTAAGTTTGACAGGTGGCTGGATCTGAAGTTTTTGCAGTTGATAATAACCCCCTCCGCCCCCTGAAGGGGGAACTTTGGAGAATAATACTTTAAAGAGTTTTCGAAATACAAGATGCTCAAAAAAAATATTAAATGATGGAAACAGAAAAGAGGCAAAAAGCCCCTTCAGGGGTTTGGGGTGTTGATGAACATGGCTACTACGGAAACTTCGGCGGTGCTTTCGTGCCCGAAATGCTGTACCCCAACGTAAAAGAATTACAGGATAATTATCTGAAAATTATTTACGAAGAAGATTTTCAGAATGAATTTTTGTACCTGCTGAATGATTATGCAGGCAGGCCAACACCGCTATTCTTTGCAGAAAGGCTTAGCAGTAAATATCATACCAATGTTTTTTTAAAACGGGAAGATCTTTGTCATACCGGTGCACACAAGATCAACAATACCATCGGGCAGATATTACTGGCGCAGCGCCTGGGTAAAAAAAGGATCATTGCAGAAACCGGTGCTGGTCAGCATGGTGTAGCCACTGCGACTGTGTGTGCATTAAAGGGGCTTGAGTGTATTGTGTATATGGGCGAGAAAGATATTGAACGCCAGGCTCCCAATGTGGCACGAATGAAAATGCTGGGCGCAACTGTAGTGCCTGCAACCAGCGGCAGCAAAACGTTGAAAGATGCCACCAACGAAGCCATCCGCGACTGGATCAACAACCCGGTTGATACGCATTATATAATCGGTTCGGTGGTAGGGCCGCATCCTTATCCTGATATGGTTGCCAGATTTCAAAGCATTATCAGTAAAGAAATAAAAAGACAACTGCTTGAAAAAACAGAGAAGGAACTTCCGGATTACGTGATCGCCTGCGTGGGTGGTGGCAGCAATGCAGCAGGTGCTTTCTATCATTTTTTAGATGATGAATCTGTAAAACTAATTGCAGTGGAAGCCGCCGGTTGCGGCATTAATAGCGGTATGAGTGCAGCCACAACTCAATTAGGCAAACCTGGTATTTTACATGGCAGTAAAAGTTTGCTGATGCAAACGGATGATGGGCAGGTTACAGAGCCGCACAGCATTTCTGCAGGGCTGGACTACCCTGGTATTGGGCCTTTGCATGCTCATTTATTTGAAACAGGTCGTGCTGTATTTATGAGCGCTACTGATAATAAAGCATTGAATGCTGCTTTTGAGTTAAGTAAACTGGAAGGTATTATTCCTGCACTGGAATCGGCGCATGCGTTACATGCATTGAAGATGATCAATTTTAAAAAGACAGATGTGGTGGTGGTTTGTTTAAGCGGAAGAGGGGATAAGGATCTGGATACATATATGAAACACTTATGAACAGACTCGATAAACTTTTCACCCAAAAAAATAAAAACATCTTAAATGTTTATTGCACAGCTGGCTACCCCCAGTTGAACGCAACAGTTGAAGTGTTGGAAACCTTGCAGCAAAGCGGTGCCGATATTATTGAACTGGGCATTCCTTACAGCGACCCTATTGCCGATGGCCCGGTGATACAGCAAAGCAATATGCAGGCTTTAGAAAACGGGATGAACATTCATTTGCTTTTTGAGCAGCTGAAAAACTTAAGAACATCCGTTCAGGCTCCCGTGATATTAATGGGCTATTTAAATCCCGTTATGCAATTTGGTATTGAAAAATTTTGCAAAGCTGCTGCTGAAGTTGGCGTAGACGGAATTATTTTACCCGACCTGCCTATGTATGAATTTGAAACACAATACCAGCAGTTTTTTGTAAAGAACGATCTTAAATTCATTTTTTTGGTAACACCCGAAACAAGCGAAGAAAGGATCAGGCAAATTGATAAACTGAGCAGCGGATTTCTGTATGCGGTTTCTTCATCCTCAACAACAGGAAGTTCAACAAAGGAGAGCCCTGTAGATACGGACAGCCAGGAGGCCTATTTTACCAGGTTAAAAGCAATGAATTTGATCAACCCCATACTGATAGGGTTTGGCATAAAAGACAAAGCCAGCTTTGATGCGGCCTGCAGGCATGCAAACGGCGCCATCATAGGATCAGCTTATATTAAGGCTTTAAAAGATGCAACCAACATATCAGTCGCTACTAAAGATTTCATAAATGGTATAAAAGGCTAATCCCGTGTGCCAAAAACTCAGTAAATTGCACTACAATAAATTTTAATGATGAAAAGAGTTTTCCCGTTCCTGTTTTTATTTACAATCGTAACTACCATATCACAGCTAAGTCTCGCTCAGGGTTCGCCCAAAAGCAAACCTGCTGTAAAAGCTAAGTCTGCAGCCAAAACAGCAGCAAAAGCAGGTGCAACTGCTAAAAACGCCACTGAATTTAATATCAATGGAACAGTTACCGGTTTTAACGAAGGAGCTACTGTTGAATTTTTGAATGGACAAACCGGTGCAACAGAACAAAGCACGATATTGAAAGGCGGAAAGTTCAGCTTTAAAGGTAAAATGGAAAGGCCCGAATTCAAGATCATACTTTTTAACAGGCAACAACCTTATATCACCATCTTTTTAGATAATAGCAATGTTACCATCACCGGCGATAAAGCAACTATTGATAAATCGAAGATCATCGGTTCAACATCACATACTGCTTTTGAACAGTTCAATTCATCGCTGGAGCCTTACCAGTCTGTGTTTACCGAAAGCGGAGACTATGATGAAGCCATGCATGATAAAGCAGTAAAACTGCTTTATGATTTTGTAACCACACATAAAACTGATTATATTACACCGCTGGCACTTATCAGGTATAACCAGATTGCAGACGATATTTATAAAACAGAAGAGCTTTACAATATGCTTGATCCCGGAATAAAAGCAACTGCAATGGGGCAGTATATTGCACAACAGGTTACAGAAGGAAAAGTAAATGGCAAAGGAAGCATACTGGCCGATTTTTCTCAGCCAGATACATCGGGTAAGCCGGTAAGCCTTTCTTCTTTGCGTGGTAAATATGTGCTGGTAGATTTTTGGGCAAGCTGGTGTGGCCCATGCCGCCAGGAGAATCCTAATGTGGTTGCTGCCTTCAACAAGTACAAGAACAAAAACTTCACCGTATTGGGTGTTTCATTGGATAAAGCCAAGCCAGCCTGGATAGAAGCAATCAACATGGACGGACTTGCGTGGACACATATCAGCGATCTGCAGGGCTGGCAGAATTCTGTTGCGCAGCAGTTTGGCATATTTAATATTCCGCAAAATTTCCTGATAGGGCCCGATGGCAAAGTAGTGGCAAAAAATTTACGTGGTGCGGCATTGGAGCGAAAACTCGCCAGACTTTTAAATTAATTTATTGTAAGCCTGCCGGTTGGCAGGCTTTTTTGTTACCCGGCGTTTGAATTACTATCGGGGCACTCTTGTACGGCACATTCATATTGAACTTTTATCTAAGCGATAATTGCCTTTTATACAACTGTACTACATTCTCCAAGCCCATATAAACTGCATCGCATATTAAAGCATGGCCAATTGAAACTTCCAGCAGACCAGGAATGTTTTGTGCAAAGTACTGCAGGTTCTGCAGGTCCAGATCGTGACCAGCATTGATGCCCAGCCCCAGTTCATTTGCTTTTGCAGCTGCAGCTACAAATGGATCTACTGCCAACTGCCTTTCGCCAGCTGCAAACTGCTTAGCATAAGATTCTGTGTACAATTCAATCCGGTCTGTGCCAACTGCCTGGGCGCCTTCCACCATTTCCACCACCGGGTCTACAAAAATAGAAACACGTATGCCTGCATTTTTAAAAACAGTGATCATATCTTTTAAATAAGCCGCAAGCTCAATCGTATTCCATCCATGATTGGATGTAAGCTGGCCAACAGCATCGGGAACCAACGTAACCTGTGTGGGTTTATTGGCAAGTACGAGGTCAACAAAACTTTGCTCGGTGCAGTTGCCTTCAATGTTAAATTCGGTGCTGATTACTTTCTTCAGTTCATATACATCTGCATAACGAATATGCCGCTCATCCGGCCGTGGGTGTACGGTTATGCCATCTGCACCAAAGCGCTCGATGTCCTTCGCTGCTTTTATAAGATCAGGATTATTACCGCCACGGCTATTGCGCAGGGTAGCCAGTTTATTTATGTTTACCGATAGTTTTGTCATAATCTTTTTTCTGCACCAAAATTAGCAAAAAAGAAGATCTTCTCACGAAGCTACAAAACACACAAAGAACACTTGTTTATTAATCCTTTGCGGTCTTTGCGCCTTTCTGGGCAAAAAATTCTTAGGCAATACAAGTACTTTCCCTTTTCCAAAATAATCTTATCTTACTGTATAAACCAAACCGCCATGATACGTATATTAACCATTGCAACTGCTATTCTTTTATTGAATGCCTGTAATAACAACAGCAACAAATCAACATTAACCAGTTATAAAACCATTGAAGTGAAGTACCCCGAAACCAAAAAAGATAGCACCGTAAAAGATACTTATTTCGGCACCGTTGTAGCCGACCCTTATCGCTGGCTTGAAAATGATACCAGCGCCGAAACAGCGGCCTGGGTTAAAGAAGAAAATGCAGTAACGCAAGACTATCTTTCTAAAATTCCGTTCCGGGATGCCATTAAAGCCAGGTACGAAAAATTGTTCAACTACGAAAAATATTCAGCGCCTTTTCGCCAGGGAAAGTATATGTATTATTATAAAAACTCCGGACTGCAAAACCAAAGTGTGTTATACCGGGAAGCAGATGGTACCAACCAGCCGGAAGAATTTCTGGACCCGAATAAATTTTCAAAAGACGGAACTACATCACTGGCGGGCATCAACTTTTCGAAAGATGGCAGCATGGCTGCTTACAATATTTCAGAAGGAGGCAGCGACTGGCAAAAGATCGTTGTAATGGATGCCGTTACCAAAAAACAAACCGGCGATACGCTGGAACTTAAATTCAGCGGTGCAAGCTGGAAAGGCAATGATGGTTTTTATTACAGCAACTATGAAAGAAAGGGAGGAAATGTTTTATCTGCAAAAAATGACAACCACAAATTATATTATCATAAACTGGGCACGCCACAATCGGCAGATAAACTGGTGTATGGCGATGATGCACACCCGGTAAGATATATCGGCGGCTATTTAAGTGAAGATGAAAAATGGCTGTTTATTTCAACAGCTAATGAAACCTACGGCAATGCACTGTACGTGCAGGATCTCAGCAAGCCTGGCAGTGTTGTTATTCCCATTGTAACGGATATGAAGAACAGTCATAACATTGTAGATGTAGATGATAATTTTTTCTACATACAAACAGATAAAGATGCTCCCACAAACAGACTGGTTACGGCTCCGGTTGCAACACCACAAATAGCCAATTGGAAAACACAGATTGAAGCAAAACCTGAAGTGCTGAGTGCTTCGGCTGTTGGGGGTAATATTTTTTGCTCTTATTTAAAAGATGCGATCAACAAAGTATATCAATACGATCATACCGGCAAAAAGCTAAGGGAAGTGCAATTACCGGGCCTGGGAACTGCCGGCGGCTTTTCCGGAAAAAAGGAAGAGAAAGAAACCTACTATGTATTTACTTCCTATGTAAACCCGGCAACCATTTACAAGATGGATATTGCCAGTGGCAAAATGGAAGTTTATAAGGAATCAAAAGTGCAGTTCAATCCAAAGGATTTTGAATCGAAACAGGTGTTTTACACTTCCAAAGACGGAACAAAAATTCCAATGCTCATCACCTATAAAAAAGGCGTAGAACTGAATGGAAAAAATCCATGCCTCCTGTATGGTTATGGAGGCTTTAGTGTAAGCCTTACTCCTTACTTCAGTACATCTAACATGATATTGCTGGAGAACGGAGGCATATATGCAGTGCCTAATATCCGCGGTGGTGGCGAGTATGGCGAAGAATGGCATAATGCCGGTATTAAAACTAAAAAGCAAAATGTGTTTGATGATTTTATGGCTGCTGCGCAATACCTGGTAGATAATAAATACACATCCCGTGACATGCTGGCCATTGAAGGCGGCAGTAACGGTGGCCTGCTGATTGGTGCCTGCATTACGCAAAAGCCCGATATCTGCAAAGTAGCTTTTCCTGCTGTGGGTGTAATGGATATGTTACGCTATCATAAATTTACTGCCGGTGCCGGCTGGTCTTATGATTATGGCACAGCCGAAGACAGCAAGGAAATGTTTGAATACCTGTTTCATTACTCTCCGGTGCATAATGTTAAGCCCGCTGCATATCCTGCAACCATGGTTACTACGGCAGATCATGATGACAGGGTAGTGCCTGCACACTCTTTTAAATTTGCAGCTGCCATGCAGGCAAACCAGCAGGGAACCAATCCTGTATTAATTCGTATTGAAACAAAGGGTGGCCATGGTGCCGGAAGAAGCACCCAGCAAACTTTGCAGGAGCAGGCTGATAAATGGAGTTTCATGTTTTACAATTTAGGTGTAAAGCCGTGGTATTGACCTTTTTGTCCAGGGATTTGGAATGCCGTGCAACATTTTAGATACAGTTTTACAGTGAGTACTCTCTGGGTACTCTTATGTAATAAGTCTTTATGTAGCTTTTATTTTAGCATATTGGGTGAAATGGAAAATGGCTGATTATATGAAAAGCAGATATATTTTTTTTGCAGGCTTATTTATTTCTTTGTTTATATTTCTGTTGTTTATGATCCCAGGCTGGGTCAGTGAATTTCGGGAAAGCCAGTATAAGCAAATCAACTTAAATGGAGTATTGATAGATGGAGAAGTCTATGCAAAAAGTACCCACAAAGGAAAATGGGTTAAGTTCAGGTATATCTATAAAGGGAAGTTATTTAGAAACGAAATGCAAAATGATACATTGTACACGCTTACCTCAAGCGGAGATTCTGTCACGATTGTTGCAGATAGCCTGAATCCTGGTAAATCTTATGTCAAGAGATTTTGGTAACCGGGTAGTATCTTTTCGGAAATTGTTTTTATGCAAACTTCTACCCAGGAATAGTTATCAGTAAAGTCACTTTCGCCTTCCATAAAATCTGGATGAAGAACCAATTGAACCTATCAGGGTCATGGAAAAACAGAAAGGACATATAGTCGCTGCTATTTCTTACCAGATGGTGTGCTACAAAATCTCTTACTCTTTCATTGGTAATAAATTCAATGGTTTCCTGTATGGCCTTAGGTGCCGGGGTAGAAAAGTATGCTGGATGATCCATTTACGTTAGTTCTCAACAGGGTCTGTTTGCATGTTTTGCTTTTTGCAGCCGAGAACAGCAGGGAGATTAAAAAGGATACAGGCAATAAAACAAAACTAGTTTTTTGTATTTATAATTTGTTTTGCCGCTGTGTTTAGTGCAACTGTTTTGCTTTTACAAAAGTCTTATATATAAGGTTAAGAAAGGTTTCTTACTGGGAAGAGTGCTGGCAATTGCTGTACTCTTCCTTTGTTTTCTATCAATGACGATCGCTTATAACTATAGAATAAAATATGCTGCCGGCGTATGTTTGATATTTCTTGATGAGATATTACTGGCAACCATAAAGCAACGTTGCAAAACCAACTGGGATGTAAACATAAAGATCAGCGGACAAAATTATGTATTCACAAAATCCGGGAGATTAAATTCCCCGGTTAGTATTCAGGATATTAATGCAGGAGAAAAATTAGGAAACATATCCGTACCCTTATTTCCTTTTTTCTTCAGGAACTCTGTTTTTTTACGAGAGAACAAGCCTTGCATATCCTGGTGTAGTAAAAATTTTTATTCTTTTCACTGGGTTTGGAAACAGGGTGATGAAATCATACTGGAAGCTGTGGAGGATTTTGTAAGCGGCGATAATAATGGCGTAATTAAATTGTCTTCATACCTGGATGAACCGTACCTGCTTATCAGTATCGGGGTATTTCTTTCAATAAGCAGAAAGCGAAGAGGAATATTTCGCCTGTTCAATACCAGGCAGCGTAAAAAGGGTGAAGGAAAAACACAATATTATCTCACCGGGGCGTCATAACTTTTTAAAATATAGCCGGAAGCGGGCTCCTGTAAAAGCGTTTCATCAATGGGGCCGAAGCTTATTTTACTGGCAGTAAAACTGATATTGCCGTCGGAGGTTTTGTGCATGTATTCCAAAACCAGTCCGGGTATGCCTGCAAATAAAGGTTCAATATGATCATCGAGGGGTTTTAGTTCTGGACTATAATAAACAATAACTTCCTTGTTTTCGGCAGGTATGGTAATAATGGCTTTTTTGCAGGGATAGCCAGCAACAGACTTTGTTTCATCAAGTAAGCTGTGAGTGATGCTGTCGTATTTTGCATTGTGTTGTTTCCAGTCTGAAGCAGAAAGCTGGTACTTGTATTTTTTCTTTCCCGATTCTTTTGTCATCAGCACTTTTGTTAAAGCAGTATCTTTTGTAAAAAAATACAGGCTCTGTATCCGCATCAGCGAAACAAGCCTTACCCTGGCCTGCCCGTTCTGCAACATAATTGTTTTTATTCCTCCATTATAGGTTTCTTCAATACCGGCATTCTTAGTTTTGCTGCTGGTGTTGATATCATACACAATGGTAAGATTGTTATTTTTTTTGTTGCTTGCGGCAACTCCTTCACCAGATTGAGCCCGGGTGCCAGAGCCGCACAACGAGAGTATGATCAATAATATGATGCTGTTTATCTTCACTGTTTATTATTTAAAAGAAATTCTGAAAGGTCTAAAATATCGAGCGGATTTTTTCCTGTTCCGTTATCAAAATATTTAGCATCATCTTTTTTCCACCGGTTTAACCTTACTTTCGTTCTGCGTGCCTTCCAGGTGTATTTGTTGCGGCGGTTTACCGCATACATTTGTTTCAGTAATGCCGCCATTTTATCAGAAATATTTACATAGGAATAGCTGTTCAATGATATTTTTTTGTTCTTTTTGATGACTCCTAAAAAATCATTGGCTGCAGGCAGGCTGAAATTTGTAAGTGTATAAAAAAAATCATTATCAGTTATCGCTGTATTTGTTTCAGTGGTATTGGTTGATAAAATTATATTCCTGTACTGTTTGGTTATAGCTCCGGTGTTTGTTTGTTTGCCTGGTTTAATATCCTGTTTGTTTATAACTGCCGTTGTTGAAGACACCGTTACAATGGTATCGGCTTTTATGTTTTGTATATTGTTGCTTATTTTAACCGGCTCTTCATCCTGCTTGCCAGTATTTGTAAATACCCAAAAAACAATACCTGTAATTGCTGCTGCGGCAGCGGTAGCGCTGTAAATCCATATTCGCCGGTTCCTTTGCCTGGCAGAAATAGTTGTGTTTTTATTGTCAGAAACGAACTCCCTGATCATTTTCGGGTCGAATACCGGTGGCGGATTTTCCGGATCTACATAATCCTGTAAACTCTTCCATATTTTTTGCTCTTCAGTCAGTGTTTCCGGAATGTGATTTGTTTCGGCAGCCAGGTTTATGGTAGCAGGAACATCCTTATTGTGCTGAGAAATTGTTTTTATTTTTTTCCATAGTTTGGCATATAATCCCGGGGGAGGGGTTTCGGAATAGTCTTGCAGGCTTCTAAATATTTTATTCGTATCGGCCATGTGTTTCTAAAATACTCTTTTGTAAAATTAATTTGGCCCTCGCCAATTGAGATTTACTGGTACCTTC
>Ga0209023_10000130_pt1 | contig 130150 bp, 108 predicted proteins | sample LakOneMetagenome_FD_187468 | JGI IMG/M metagenome (GOLD analysis project Ga0209023, IMG submission 187468) | Freshwater and sediment microbial communities from Lake Erie, Canada (SPAdes) (version 2) | ecosystem: Environmental > Aquatic > Freshwater > Lentic | place: Lake Erie, Canada...
GGCGTTTGCGGAATTTTCGCGCGCCGCACCACACGGCGTCGGCTGTCGCACTTGTCGGCGGCGGTGCGGAACCCAGGCCGGGTGAAATATCGTTGGCCCATAACGGCGTCCTGTTTCTGGATGAACTACCAGTTTAGTATTTAGTGGTTTTCTTGTCATAAACTATATACCATTGTTTTCCATAGCTTTTTTTTAATATAACTTGGTAAAAAACCATGACGATTTTCAATAGTTCGCTGTGCTTTCAAGGTTACACGCTGCGCGCCATCCAGCCCGCACTTGCTGAACGATTGATGGCGCTAGCGAGCAAAGACAAAACGTCGCTAAATTCATGCGTATTGAGACTTGAATGCTATTTGCAAATTACCAATCAGAAGTTAAATCTTCTCGAATTGACCCGCGTTAGTGGGTTCAAGAAACTGCAAGGATTTGTTGCAGCGATGTACTCAGATCGATTCTCTAGGGTGGATAGCAATCCATGGACAACGTTGCTCAATTTCAGGAAAGCGATAACAAGCATTTCCGGCGACAGCACTCGTTTCCCTGATGTTCCAATTCTTACATCAACATCTAAATTAGATGACGATTTTGTTTCTACATTAACCGAATTTGAAAATCGCAAATTAAATCAAGATCGCGTTGTATTCTGGAAGGGCTGGATTTCGAAAAACCTTTACGACGAACAGACGCATTTCCCGTTATGGAGAATGCATGAGAGATATGGCCACAAACATACCTCTGATTTCTATTCTGTGTGCAACGACTGGTTTCGTTCCAGACGCAGCCAGAGAGTTCCCTTAGTTGCAGAATTTGCTAACTATCTTGCTGATCGTGAAACTTTAACTGATTTTCAATGTTCTTCATCAGTTGGTAACCTATTCCAGGATTTCTTCATACATATAATTGATGTCTCATATGCTAGTGAAAATAAGCTTTCCAGCGCCCTCACAATATGGCGTGTATTTTCTGATTTTCTCGACGCCCATGTCTTTGAAAAGTTATGGGCGGCACCGTTGCCAGCATTGCCAAAGCCTCCGGTAAAGAAATTATTAGGCTCCGAAACCAATATTACAAAAACGAATAAAGGTGTTGATGTTAAACATACGCTCATCACCCGTGTTCCATTGGAGGTAACGGATAGTCAAGCTAAAGAACTGCTTTTCAAAGACATCTCTGGAGAAGCTGACACCCTCATGCTGTGGGCCAGACAAGAAAGACTTGATGCAAGAGTGCGCTTAGATCGGCGAGCGGAACTGGCGAAAAAGGGTGTAGTCAACTCGATTTCGGATTTCAAGGGGAGATATTCAGGCCTACCGTTTCGGACAAGCCGTGACAACCCTGACCATCTGCACCATGCCGCTGCCACATTTGAAGCCTATGGACTAGTTAGACACGCAAATAGAATATATCCTTCGCCTCTTCATCAAACGGTATGGGAGTTGGGATTGCCAACGCCATATTTGCTTCTCGCGCATGCAACGATTCTCGTTAGAAATCACCCAGTCATTACTTCCGCGTTTCTTGAGCATTTAGACCTATTTGACATAAACGGAGATCAAACTGGGCTTGTTCAGACTGATGCAGGATGGTATTTGGTTGGCCGAAAACTTAGAAAAGGATCGAAAAAAGCCGAACAGCAAATTCTACTGTCCGATGAATCATTAAGCGTGATTCTCGATGTTATCGAGATGACTAAACCACTCAGATCGTTGTTAAAGGATCAAAAGAATAAGTTGTGGCGTCGACTTTTTCTTTCAATTACTTCAATGGGTGCATCTCCTAAGGGTTGGAATCCAAGTGCATGTGCGTCGCACCATGTCGAGTGGATGTCGGACCGACTTCAGCAAGTTACAGGAGCCTCTTCAGAAATCGCAGGCGATTTAGCAAAAAGATTTAGCCTCAAGCGCCTTCGCGCATCAGCTGCTGTAATGATCTTTTTAGAGACGGGAAGCGTGGAGCGCATGGCAAGGGCGCTCGGCCATGATGAATATAGGGCGACATTGCTCGATCACTATCTACCTAAGCCTCTTCAAGCGTTCTTTTCAGAACGATGGATAAGATTATTTCAAACAGGATTAATCTGCGTAGCGCTAAAAAACTCTCCGTTTATTCTACTGGCGACTGATTTTGCCACCATAGAGCAGCTTGATGAGTTCCTTGAAAATCACGCACTGAGAAGCATGCCATCTCAATTGGGAATTCACGACAAGCAAAACAATAAGCAAGACCCAAAGCAAGTTATCTTTGGGATTGAAGTTGGAATCCTAACAATCCTGATAAGTCTTCAAAACGCTGTTGCAAAAGCCAGTCGAGCTCCCTGTGGACGTGCTGTCCGATGGGCCCGTATTGCCGACCGACTAATTCCGCATCTCGAAACTCAAACTGAACAACCGGAGTTTGTCACCATGTTGATGCAGGCGCGGCTTCATGCTGATTCTTCAAAAGTTGAGGCGTTAATTTATGGATAGCGTAAAAACTACATATCCCGAGATGGAAGAGTTTCTTAACCAGTTAAAGAGAAGAGCAGGTCCACGTTATAGGACTGCGCCCTGGCTTCTATCAGACTTCGACGATCCGGTATGGAATATACGATCTGATCGCGAGTTCTCGATAGACTGGCGAGTTCATGTTGGGGATGGAGGGCTGCTTACCGCGATGCACCATGAAACGCTGTGGCGAGCGTTTCGTTCATGGATGATTGTGCAAACCCATGTCGATGTTACTGGGGGCAAAGTAGCTGATGCAGAAGTTGAACGACGTGCGTTACAGCGTGCCATCTATTGCATTGACTATTTCCTGCTTAATGCAGAAGCGCTGCAGATATCCGCTTTTGGTCTTGATGCTTTGACAGTCAACAATTTCCGTTCTATGTACGCATCTATTATATCGTCTAGATTTGTTACAAGCGGAATTTATAATTGGTCAGCAAGACTGACCGCTTATCTTCGAGATGTCGTCAAGTCGGTGCCGCAAAAAGACTTAGCGATAGCCTTGGATAATTACCCAATACTAGGAAGCGACATCCCAGACATTGCTGACAGATTCTTGGATCTCTCCGATGATGAAATTGTTCTCTGCAGAGCAGCTTTACACCTGAAAGGATTGTATAAAGAAAATAAATCAGCCAATGATTACCGTTATGCTCCGGATTGTCTGGGCATTTCGAGGGCGATATTTCCGAATACGCTTTGGGGCTTCCGGCTGTATCACACGAAGCCAACTGAACTGTTTCTATCACCTGGGCATCGGGTTTTGACTGAGTATCCTCGCGCACCGGTAACGGTCAACGGGAACGATGACATCAGCACCCCCATGGGACGAATTCGTCTCAACGCCTATTTGCAGACAATAGTGTCACTTAACCTACTCCGTACCGACGATATTCCGGTTTTGAATGTAAAGGCTAGCGACCTAAAAAACGTAAGACAGGCTTCGGAAGGAGCGTGCGAGGGAAGATACATTTCCGTACCTATTGATGTAACCGTTGATGCATTTCGTAAGAGTGTTGAGTTCGCGCTTCAATATGGAGAGGCAATAGTCGATAGTTATCTAGCAGTTGCGAAGGCGGTACTTGAAAATGGCCAAGACGGAATGACCTATGCTGTTCTTAACGATATAACCCCCCTGATCACGAACGACGCAAAATCACTCGGTATTAGCCGATGGTCCATTGAACAGTCAGTCGATGGGCAAGGATTCTTTCAAACCAGTTTCAGTAAAGAGGACTACTACACTGGTCTGCGTAGCAACGTCGGCTTGTATGAATGCATACGCGTACTTTATGGCGCAGTTGAAATTGTAGTTGGCAGTTTAATGGCTCGAAGACAGGGTGAACTTGAAGACCTAAAGCCTTTCTCGTGTTTTGATGTGACTAGAACTTGGCTTGTTTTTAGAAATCGTAAATCTGGCTACAAGGGTAAGCGCGAACAGGAAGCGCGGCCAATTCCTCCTCTTGCCGTTAGACTCATCTCTATGATCGAGCGTTTGCAGTCGGGTCTTGTCGAGATGGGCGCAATTAGTACCATGTCTGAATTGTTTAATGTACCAAAGCTGTCAGGCACGATTCAGTTGACCAAAAAGCAACACATGACCTACAACGAATCACTTGACTATTTTTGCGACTGGGCCCAAACCGCATTGGACGAAAATGGAAAGCGATTCTACATACGTCAACATCAATTACGTCGCTTTTTCGCGATGGTTTTCTTCTGGGGTGGTGGCTTCGGTGGAATAGACACGCTGCGATGGTTTCTGGGCCATACCAATTGTGAGCATTTGTGGCACTACATCACGGAGAGCATTCCCGGTGAGACTCTTCGATCCGTTGCAGCTGAGTGGGTCGCATATGGTGTTAAGCACGCAACTAAGGAAGGTGAAATGCTTAGTGCTGAACTCTCGGAGCATTTTGGAACTTCGAATTTCTCGGTTATTGAAGACCACGCCCTCGAAATGTATCTGGAAGATTTAATTGATGAAGGTCGTTTGATTGTCGAGCCATTATTTTTGGACAATGGAAATAGGTACAGGATCGCGGTGGTACTTAAACCTAGGGAGACCCGTATATGACAGACTCCAATGCCAATAGAACCACGAGACAGATTGAAGACCACGCTAGTATTAAGGCACTGGCTGAGCTACTGAGGAATGTTGCTGAAAGGCCCAACGAATACTTGAAGGATAATATCCTAAGAGCTGCCTTAAAGTCGCAAGGCGCTCTTGCTGCTTTCGCAAGACCTGACTTGCAAATAAGGCAGATGAGTCTGAATCATCAAAAGCTAGTCGCGACTGATGCGCTCGGCGCATACTCGTTGCTTGACGTCCTGAGAAAGGGTTGCGCAGAAGCTCTGACGCTATCTGCGGGACGGGAAATCCGTGGCAATAGGAAGAGCAAGGCTGGATTGACATCAAAAGTCAGCCAATTGGAAAGTGATCGTGCGCTCTTACTTCAGGATCTTTTTATTTTGCAACGCGCCTATGATTTACGATGCATTCAAGCGCGCTCTTATGCACAATCAGCAGATAAGGCAACTCAAATTAGGTGTTCAAAGGAGCAAAAGGAGCTTGATGCATCTTTCTCGTTAAGGAGAAAGCCGATCACTTCTGGCAAAGTTGTCGACATTAAGAGGGGAGAAAAGACATGATGCTTTTACCTAAGCGTCAACTTTACTCACTGACTGAGAATACTTTTCAAGCACCGGACTATGTAGACCTTAATGGCAAACTCCTATTGCGGCCTGCAAATGATATACCGCTCTTAATTTGGCCAGATGGCAGTTGGTGCTCGCCAGCCAATTCATTCATGAGAAATCTATTTGAAGCTAGATTATCTCGATTCAACAAAGGAGGAACCCTAGCTGTTGCCGCTGCAAGCGTTACTCACCTAATCAGGTTTTGCTGGGAGCGCGGCATCGATCTGCACGAAGTGACAGATAACCAGTTTCGAGAGTTTGTAGGCAAACTGCTTTCGGAAAAGAGAATAGACCACCCAGAGCAAAAGGCTCGGAATGAAAATCGTGTGATCGACATTGGTCGAACTTGTCTTCAGCTCTTCGACTTCCTTGCTCGATCTATGGAGGACGTTGGTTTAATCGGTCCGAATGGCCGAATACAGGCACAGCAAAAGACGCACACAGTAAAAATTGGTAAAAGTGGACGAAGCCGATCTACAAGAGTTGTTCAATACTGGGACCACCCTGCACTTCCTCAACCTGATACGAAACGGAAGCGACTGCCAATTTTGACGGCGGATATCGAGAAAATTCGGAATGCTGTTCACGTAGTGTGCAAATCGTCTTACGGGAGGATGCTTCGCCACACTATTTTAAAGCTCCTTGAGATTACAGGTGCACGCCGGGGCGAGATCGCTGGAATTACTATTGACTCAGTAATTAAAGCAAATCGAATGGATATCCCTATGCTCTCAGTTCCGACGCTAAAAAAACGCGGTGACCGTTCAAGACATCGCTTGTTGCCGATCTCCCGCACCGACCTAGCCTTTCTTATTCAGTACATTGAAATTCATCGGAGATCAATTGTGAGGCGAAAACTAGTCGGTAAAGACCACGGTCTCTTGCTAGTGAGTGCAACGACTGGCAAACCATTCAAGCCAAATTCTATTTCTCAACTTGTAAGAATATTAGCCAAAGCTGCTGGCATTCCTGGAAAAGCGTGCCCGCATATGTTCCGTCATCGCTTCATCACCAAACTCTTCGTAGCCCTTATTGAACAGCATGCTATTGAGAACAAAGACGAGTTTCGGCGCTTACTTCTTAACGGTGAAACTTTTAAGCGGAAAGTAGCCGAATGGACAGATCATTCGAGTCTTGAATCTCTTGAGCGATACATCGATCTTGCCTTTGATGAACTAAGCAACTTCAAAAAGACGTACGATATTATTCGTGCCGGAATGGCGATCGATTCTTTCCTGGCTTCGCTTCAATCAGTTATTCTTGAGGTTAAAAGCGGAGGAGAAACTTTGTTCGCTGCGAATCGATTGTTAGACCTTGCGCAAGGTCTGAAAATTGATCTCGTGAAAGATGAGACCACGGCCGAAGCTGCTGTGTAATTAATTTTGATCAGTACTAACCAAAATAGCTTTGTAGTAGATCGTCACTAGCAGGCGTAACAACGTCTGCTGATTGGAAGTTCTAACTGGCTAAACATCTGAAACTTCGGATTCATAGGATTTATCGGACTTTTTTTGATTCATTGTGTGGACATAGGACGATGTATTGATCTTGCCTATACAAATTTCAAACATAGTCAAGAATGCGGCGGCTTTTTTGTCTCCATTGCCTGAAGTCTCACGTAGGGCGTTGATTAAGCTTTGAGGCGTATGCATGGTTAATCCTTTGTGTCGGAAGCAAACATTTTCTGACTAAATGACATTGGAAAATGTCGGTCGTGTACTTCTTTTGTCGTAGGAAATTTCCTACGGAGAATTACCTAAGTACTCCTTATGAAAACGGAAAGTCATCTGCCTTGACCCTTACGGCCGGCTGGTGAGAGATTTGGGAGGGGGCGTGTTAAAAACGAACGTTTATTTATCGCCAGGCCTTACCTATTCAACTATGCTAAATCAGCTTGCGAAGCCGTAAGAATTGCCGTACAACAATCAACGTACAACCAAGGTACGTTTGATGATCATCGGCTATGCTCGCGTCAGCACCCAGGACCAAAACCCGCAGCTCCAGTTGGACGCGCTGGTAACTGGCGGTTGCGAGCAGGTATATCAGGAGAAGGCGACCGGTAAGTTCCGTGATCGACCTGAACTCACGGCTTGCCTGAGAACCCTACGCAAGGGCGACAACTTAGTAGTCTGGAAGCTCGACCGCTTGGCGCGCTCCCTGAAAGACTTGGTTGAGATCATTCATGACCTTGAGCAACGAGGGGTTGGCTTCCAATCCCTGACCGAATCTATCGATACCACTAGCACTGGTGGCAGGCTCGTGTTCCACATTTTCGGGGCGCTTGCTGAGTTCGAGCACGGCTTGATCCGGGAACGGACTCTGGCTGGTCTTAGTGCAGCGAGAGCCCGCGGCCGCAAGGGTGGACGAAAGCTGCGGTTGTCAAAAACTGATGTGCGAAAGGCAGCCGCCATGTTGGCCGACCCTAAGATCACCAAGGCCGAGGTGGCAAAACATTTTGCCATCAGTCGCGTCACGCTCAATAGCGCCCTTGCCCGCGAAGGTTTCGGCGGTTTACCCGTTTCAACTTCTGAGACGGCTGTACAAGAAGATCGAAATCAAGGATGAGAAAGAAGAACGCATGACCAACGAAGAATTCAAGAAGACCCTCTGGGATACCGCCAACAAGTTGCGTGGCTCGGTCTCGGCGGCCGAGTACAAATACCCGGTGCTCGGCTTGGTGTTTTTAAAGTACGTGTCGGATATGTTCGATGCACAGGCGGCAGTGATTCGCCACCGTGTTTCAGACCCGCAATCCGACCTTTATATCGCGGACCTGAAAACCCGCGACGAGGCGGCTGAATCCTTCGCGACGGATAAAACTTTCTATGATCAAGACAACGTCTTCTGGATTCCGCCTGGCTCGCATTTCAGCATACTTCTCTCGCAGGCCACTGCGCCCGACATCGCTCAAAAGCTGGATAAGGCTCTTGGTGAAATTGAAGCCGAAAATACCAGCCTCAAAGGCGTGCTTTATCGCGAGTTTTCACGCCTGGCCTTGGAGCCCGGCAAACTCGGTGAATTAATGGGTCTAGTGGCTAGGTTGAAGTTCGACCCAACTAAACATGGTAGCCGCGACGTGTTCGGCGAGGTGTACGAGTACTTCCTCGGCCAATTCGCTATGAACGAAGGCGCCAAGGCCGGGGAGTTCTACACGCCAAAGAACGTGGTCAACCTATTGGTTGAAATTCTGGCGCCATTCAAAGGCAAGATCTACGACCCTGCCTGCGGCTCCGGCGGGATGTTCGTGCAGTCGGCCAAGTTCAAGGACGCGCACCAAAAAACGTTGGGCAAGAAAGGTGACCTTGCCATTTATGGCCAGGAGCTGATGGCGCAGACTCGTCGCCTGTGCCTGATGAATCTCGCCGTGCACGGGCTCGATGGCGACCTTGGCCAAACCTACGGTTCCAGTTTCACCAACGATCAGCACAAGACGCTGCGTGCCGACTATATCCTCGCGAACCCGCCGTTTAATATCTCTGACTGGGACGGTGACAAGCTCGCCGATGATCCCAGATGGGTGCATGGCGTTCCACCGAAGGCCAACGCTAACTTCGGTTGGCTGCAGCATATGCTCGCCAGACTTTCTAATCGTGGTCGTGCCGGCATAGTTCTTGCCAACGGCTCCATGAGCTCTCAGCAGTCAGGCGAAGATGATATCCGTCGCACAATGGTGCTTGCCGACGTGATCGAGTGTATGGTCGCGCTGCCGGGCCAATTATTTTCTAATACACAGATTCCCGTCTGCTTGTGGTTCCTGTCACGCAACAAAGCCTCTAGTGAGAATGGCAAAGTTGATCGCCGCAAACAGATATTGTTCATCGATGCACGTAAGATGACGAATAGGAGAATTTCTAAAACACAAATTGAATTCACAGAGGAAGGCCTGCAGCAGCTAAGTCAGACCTATCATCGTTGGCGGGGTACCGACTTCAGCGATGGATCTGCCTATTCTGACGATGCCGGCTTCTGTTACTCCGCCTCGCTTGAAGATGTTAAAGACCATGGCTTCGTACTGACCCCGGGACGTTATGTTGGCGCAGTTGCGAATATCGATGACGATGATTTGTTCGCGAACAAAATGGATCGTCTGACATCGCAGTTGGCTGAGCAACTCGCTAAAGGCGCCGAACTTGACGCTGTAATTCGGGAGAAATTAGGGGCGCTAGGTTATGGCGTCTGAGGCAACGTGGAATCCTGGGCTATGGTCCGGAGCAGGTGGCAGTGTTCCCGCTGGATGGAGCTTGATTCCCTTTTCCGAGTTTTTGGAATCATCAAAGGCACTCGCAGTAGGAGTCATGTATCCCGGTGAAAACACACAGAGTGGAACTCCATTAATTCGTGTTGGTGACGTAGCTGAGGGGGGCGTTGTTCGCGCCCCTACCATGAGGATCTCAGACGATGTTCACAAAGAGTATCTCCGCACTGAGCTTCGTGGAGACGAACTACTAATCACACTAGTAGGCAAGCCCGGAGTCTGTGTTTTGGTGCGTCCTGAAATGAAAGGCTGGAATATAGCGCGTGCACTTGCTGCTGCACGTCTGAAGTCGCCGGAGCTAAGGTCTTATATCAAAGCGGTGCTTGAAAGCTCCGTAATGCGAAACATTATCTTAAGCATGTTGAACACAACTGTTCAGCCGACGCTGAATCTCAAAGAAATAAAGACACTTCCGGTGCCCATGCCAGATGACGTCAGGGAAGCGCTGGCGATTGGGGCTTTCACAGAGGTGCTTAATTCTAGAATCGCAATTCTGCAGGAAACCAACACAACCCTTGAAGCCATCGCCCAAGCCATGTTCAAGTCCAGGTTCGTAGACTTCGACCCAGTGCATGCCAAAGCCGAAGGCCGCGAGCCCGAAGGCATGGACGCCGCCGCCGCCGCCCTATTCCCCTGCGAGTTCGAGGAGTCCGAGCTCGGGCTGATTCCGAAGGGGTGGCGCGTCGACGACATCGGCAAGGTCGTTCTGTGCTTGGGTGGTGCAACACCAAGTACCAAGGAGCTACGCTACTGGGATAATCCTGTTCATCATTGGGTGACGCCGAAGGATCTTTCCGGTCTGGAGGTTCCGGTGCTGATCGACACCGAGCGAATGGTCTCAGATTCTGGCTTGGCCAAGATTAGCAGTGGCTTGTTACCTGTTGGTACCTTGCTGCTTTCGTCACGCGCACCGATCGGATATCTGGCGATTGCGCATGTGCCAACGGCAATCAATCAAGGATTTATTGCCATGCTCCCAGGAGGCGAACTCCCCGCGTCTTATCTCCTTTTTTGGACGAAGCTCAATATGGACGGAATCAAGCAAAAGGCGAACGGTTCCACGTTTATGGAGATCAGCAAGTCCGCCTTTCGGCCGATCAAGGTCGCTGTGCCTCCTAGCCAAGTCGTTGGTGCATTCGACGCAATCGCCAAGCCATTACTTGATCGCATTGCAGAGAACGAGCGGCAGCGAAGGCAACTCGCCCAGTTGCGCGACACCCTTCTCCCCCGTCTGATCTCAGGCAAACTAAGGCTGTCCGAGTCCGAAGCGCTGATTGAGGAAGCCACAATATGAAACCCTCCATACAGACGCTCGGTCAGATTCTTTACTCGCCTAGCCAATATGTCATCCCGGTGTTCCAGCGCAATTACCGCTGGGATCGTCCCCAATGGGAGAAACTTTGGAATAGCCTGCTCGACATTCAGTCGCCAGGAAAGACCGGCAACCATTTCATGGGCTTTTTGGTGTTCGTGCCTGGCCTTGCTCAGCCCGGTCAGCACACGCGCTTCCATCTGATCGATGGTCAACAGCGTCTGACGACCAGCTCGCTATTAATGGCGGCAATTCGTAACGTCGCCCGCGAGCACGATCAAGCCGAGCTTGCGGAAGAGATTCACAACTATTTGCTTGTCCACCCACTAAAAAAGGGTGAGCAGCACTACCGACTATTGCCTAAAGAGCACGACCAGGAAAGTTATCTCGCCTTAGTCAGCGGCAAAAGCGAACCGACAGGACGTATGGCCGATGCTCTCGACTACTTTGAGCAGCAACTCGAAGAGCAGGTCAACGACGATCCGCAGGCTTTGCGCCGTGTGTTCGACGTCGCCTGCCAGCGATTGGAGTTTATGTGTGCGACGTTGGAAGCCGAAAATGCTTACAACATTTTCAAGAGTCTCAATTCAACGGGTGTGCCGCTCGGGCCCTCGGACCTTATACGTAACTTTGTTTTCATGCATGTGGCGCCAGACGATCAGGATGAATTCGATAGCGAGTATTGGGGACCTTTGGAGTCTGGATTCTCCGATGCGAATGGCCGCTTGGAGGAGGATCGCTTTTCACGCTTTTTTCGAGACGTGCTGATGATGGATGGTCGTTATGTCCAACCAAAAGAGACCTTTGCTACTTTCGAATCGAGGTACGAGGCAACCGGCTTTTCACCCAAGACTCTGGCAGGGGAATTGCTAGCCAGTGCGCGGCACTACGGGATCATTACTGGTCAGGAGAATGACGCAAACATCGATGTTTCTAATGCACTGATCGGGTTGAACGCATTGGAAAGCTCGACCACCTATCCACTATTGCTGGCCTTATTTCGAAAACGCACTAATGGACTTATCGATGCCGAGCAGTTGACGCAATGCGTTCAGATGCTTCGTGGTTTTATTTTGCGGCGATTCGTCTGCGGCGAAAGCTCACGTGGATATGGCCAGATGTTCGTGCGTGCGCTGGCTAAAGATTCGGGCGATACCGTGGCAACATTAGAAACTTACCTGCTGGAACGTGGCTGGCCGGATGATCGTCGCTTCGAGACGGCCTTCGTTGGCTTCCCGCTTTACCAACGCGGCTATACCAAGACGGTGCTCGAAGCGATCGAGCGTGCTCGAGCCCACAAGGAGCCGGCCGACTTGGTTGCCGCACAAGTAGAGCATGTGATGCCACAAACACTAAGTGCTGCATGGAGAGAATCCCTAGGGTTTGAGGCTACTAGAGTGCATGCGGAGTCGTTACACCGCCCCGGAAACTTGACTCTCAGCGCCTACAATCAAGAGCTGGGCAACCAGACCTTCGAGAAAAAGCGGGAGCGCTTTGCACAGAGCAACATCACATTAACTAGGGAGCTGGTTAGTGAAACCAGTTGGGATGAGACCACTATTCAAAATCGCGGCGAACGATTGGCACGTGAAGCTCGAGTTCTCTGGATTGGACCGAAAGAGCCTTTCGTCGCCCCTGTCGTAACTAGCGACGATGACGATTCGATTGGCCGCCGCGAACTGCGACTGAAGTTTTGGACAGGTCTATCAGAGCGACTAGCTGAGTCCGAGACTGGAATCCCTTCCCTTGAGCCGCGGCAGACGCGTGCTATTCGTTTGCCTCCTACCATTCGCCATATCGGTACAGAGCTTCGGCATGTGCTCCAGCCGCGAAAGGTGGCGATCGACGTGTACTTTTGGCGGGCTGCATCACGACCGCTCTGGGAGCAACTTCGCGCCGATCCGTCCGAGCTCAATCGCATCACCGACGCTATTTGGACATTCGACGAGTCAGGAGGCGGCTCCGCCTGGATGACGCTGAGTCTCGATGCCGCGACTGACGACGAGGCGGTTTGGCCATCCCTGTATGACTGGTTCGCTGACAAGCTCGGCCGGCTATACACCTTCGGCGTGCCCATGCTTCGGGAGGGCATGCAGGGAATTTCCTGCGAAGGTCCGGATCAGGGCGGTGATGGCGAACTGGAAGAGGGAGCCAGCGGCGGGCCTTCATTAACCAAACAACGTCAGCTTCGCTTCTGGCGAGCCTTGACTGCAGCACTGGAGGAGCAGGCGCCTCACATAAAACCACAGAAACCCTTGCCACAGCATTGGCACCAGATCACGCTCGGACGTTCGGGATTTCTACTCACCTCGACGGTCAATCAACGTATCGCTCGGATCGGCGCAGAGGTGTATATCGAATGCTCGGACGCGAAGCAGCGATTCTCTCAACTGACCGAGCTGAAGGAGGCTATCGAGAACGATCTCGGCTTCACGCTTGAGTGGCAGGCTCTACCCGATGCCCATGCATGCCGAATTGCAAGCTATAGACATGACTGTCCACTGGACGACGAAACGCGCTGGGGTGAGTACACCAGCTGGCTATCTGATCGCCTAGTCCGAATGGATGCGGTGTTTCGTCCGTTGATCAGGAGCTTGCCATGAGCGAGACCTTCAATATCTATTGCGACGAAAGTTGTCATCTGCCAAACGATGGTCAGAAATTGATGGTTCTGGGTGCCGCGTGGTGCCCGATCGACAAGGCGCGTGAAATTGGTGTTCGGCTGAGAGAGATAAAAGTCTCACACGGTTTGCCGGCCGACTTTGAAGTGAAGTGGAGTAAGGTCTCTGCTGCAAAGCTTGGGTTCTATCGCGACTATCTCGATTATTTCTTTGACGACGATGATCTGCATTTTCGTGCCTGGGTGGCCGACAAGACCGGCCTGCAGCACGAAGCCTACGGACAGAATCATGATGATTGGTACTACAAGATGATGTTTGGATTGCTTGAGCCGATCATCCGACCGGATGCACATTTCCGTATCTACCTAGACAAGAAGGACACTCGTAGCGCACAAAAAGTATCCAAGTTGCATGATGTTTTGTGCAACAACCTATACGACTTCGACCGCAAAATTGTTGAGCGCGTGCAGGTAGTTGAGTCGCATGCTGTGGAGTGTCTGCAATTGGCGGACTTGTTGCTTGGATCAGTGAGCTATGTCAATCGTGAGTTGGCGGGTAACGCGGGCAAAGAGGCGTTGATTGCGAGAGTTCGCGAGCGAACCAGCTACTCCCTCACCCGGCCAACGCTATTACGAGAATCAAAATTCAATCTTTTTCTTTGGCGTGGACGTGGCAATGGAGTCACTGCATGAGTAGTGATTGGTTGCCTGATTTGCTGCTGCTGGAACACTCACAGGGTGACTGGGCTCAATATCTCGAGCGACTGCATGATTGTTTCGTCGACAATTTCGTCAAATCCGTGCCTACTTGGCCAGGAAAGCGGGTTGCATTGAAACGTCATCCTGAGTACGACGGGAAGAGTGCAACGTTCTGGCATCTAATTTCCGAAGGTGATTTGGAAGCCGACCGGACTCCAGACATGCGTCGTTGCGAACGAATCGCTTGGCCGAGGTCGGTCATGGATGAGTTTGACGAAGCCGCGCCAGAAACAACAAGTTGCCGCGTAGTCTGGTGGAAGGAAGTGCGCAGAAATGAAGAGCGGTATCTGTTGGCTCCCGACGATTTTAGCTACATCGTTGTGGTGGCTGATCGTGGTGACTATGTGCTGCCTTGGACTGCGTTCTGCTGCGAATATCAGCATCAACGAAACAAGCGCGAAAAGGCTTTCAAGCAGTATTGGGGATCCAGAAAAGGCTGAGGCCGCCCCGAAGGACGGCCTCGTTACTCCTTCAACACGTGGTTGATGAGCTGGTGCGAATGGTACATAGAGACAGCTGTACGTGCAATTAGCTGCCGACGAGCGGCTCAGGGGGCGTATTTAATGGGTACCTGGGTAGTATTTGGCGGCATTTAGGTCGATTTAAAGGGTAAATATGAACGAAAACCACCTCGAAGACGCCTGCCTGGAGTGGCTTGCTGGCCTGGGATGGACATGTGTCCTAGGTGATGCGGTCTCCCCGGGAGCCGAGGCGGAAGCGAGAGCCCGTTATTCGGATGTAGTGCTCGTGCTGCGTCTGCGGCCATTCATCGAGAGACTGAATCCTGAACTAAATGCGGTTGAGATCGACGAGGCCGTCACCAAGCTGGCGATGTACGGTGCCCAGTCCATTGTGGATGCGAACAAGGAAATCTACGATTGGCTGCGCAACGGTGTACCGGTGGAGCGTATCGAGGCTGATGGCCGTCGTACGGTGCTGCGCGTTCGTACCATCGATTTCGCTGGGCCGAACGACCTGTTAGCGGTCCGACAGTTTACTGTTCATGGCCAGAAGATCCGTCGGCCGGACATCGTGCTATTTGTGAATGGCTTGCCACTGGTGGTGATTGAGCTCAAAAACCCAGCTGACATCAATGCCGATATCGCTTCGGCATGGAACCAGATTCAGACTTATCAGGCTGACATCCCGCAGTTGTTCTACTACAACCTGCTCAGCGTTATTTCCGATGGCACCGTTGCGCGATACGGCTCGTTGACGGCGGATTTGGGTCGCCATTCGCGCTGGCGCCTGTTGGACGGCAAGAAGGTCGGCAAGGGACAATTGGAACTGGAAGTTCTGATCCGGGGTCTGCTCAACCCAGAGACTCTGTTCCCCTTTTTCAACGGTTTCGTCTCCTTTGGCGGCGCAAATGGCGGCGCGACCACAAAAATTATTGCGCAGTGGCACCAGTACCACGGAGTGCAAAAAGCTGTGGAGCGCGCCAGCGATGCTCTGTTGCATCGAAAGGATGGCAAGGGCGGCGTAATCTGGTTTACCCAAGGTTCCGGCAAGTCACTTCTGGCGCTTTTCTACGTCATGGCCTTGCGCGACCGACCGGAGTTCCAGAACCCAACGGTAGTGCTGGTTACTGATCGCAACGATCTGGACGGACAACTTTTCGAAACCTTCGCTGACAGCCGTTGGTCGCTACGTGCCACGCCAGCCCAAGCCGATAGTCGCGAGGATCTGCGCGACAAGCTTTCACAGGTACCCGCCGGAGGTGTGTTCTTCACCACCATCAACAAGTTCGCGCCGGAGTCGGGTAAAACTTCCGTCCCAGTGCTTTGTGATCGCTCCAACGTCATCGTGATCGCCGACGAGGCGCATCGGACCCAATATGGCTTTCGTGCCGACATCGATACAGTGACTGGCCAGACCAAATACGGCTTGGCCAAATACATGCGTGACGCCCTGCCGAACGCAATCTACTTAGGCATGACCGGCACACCTGTCAGCCTGGACGACCGCGACACCGAAGCGGTATTCGGCACGTATGTTGATGTCTACGACATGATTGCAGCGCAGGAGGACGAGGCTGTCGTCCCAGTCAGTTATGAGAGTCGGATCATCGAGCTACGCTTCAACGAAGCTGAAAAGCAGTCACTCATGGACGAGTTTCTCGAGGTCACTGACGACGAGGACGAGAGCGAGCAAAGCAAGACAGTTAGCCGTCTGACTCGACTGGAAGCGCTGGCAATGGCGGAAGGGCGGCTCGCAACACTCGCGGCCGACCTTGTTGCCCACTGGGAGGCGCGCAAAGAATCTGTTGCCGGCAAGGCGATGATTGTGGCAATTTCTCGCGAGGCCGCCGTACGCCTGTACGAGGAAATTGTGAAGTTACGGCCCGATTGGAAAGGCGACGAAATTAACAACGGTCGTATCAAGGTGGTGATGACCAGTAACTCGGCGGACCCATTGCATTTTCAGCCACATCGAACTGACAAACCGCAACGCAAGTTGTTGGAGAAGCGCTTCAAAGATGCCGACGACCCGTTGGAATTGGTGATTGTTCGTGACATGTGGCTAACAGGCTTCGACGCACCGCCTGTGCATACGTTGTACGTGGACAAACCCATGCAGGGTCACGGCTTGATGCAGGCAATCGCTCGCACCAACCGCATCTGGAAAGACAAACCAGGTGGCCTGATCGTCGATTACATCGGCATTGGCGAAGAACTGAAAAAGGCGATCAAGCAATACACCAAAGACGCCGGTGCTGAGCGAGAGCCGGTAGACACCTCTGGTCAGGCGCTCCGCATCTTGCTCGACAGCCTAGATGTGATCCGTAAGGAGTTTTTTCACGGCTTCGACTACACCGGTACGAACGATCCCAAGAAGGCGCTGGCGCGGCTTGGCCCGGCCATGGAGCACATCCTCCAAGTAGATTCCGAACCCGATGAAAAGGGTCGCAATCGCGGCGTACGGGCATATCTGGATCAAGTGGCCAAGCTGACTAAAGCCCAAGCCCTTGCAGGCACCCTAGCGCCGGCGATGGCTGTGCGTGAGGAGATCGCCTTCTTCCAAGCGGTGAGGGTGTGCCTGATCAAACTAACTCGGGCCGGGGAGTCCCGATCGCGACTGGAAAAAGAAGCTGCCCTGCGCCAATTGGTCGCGAAGGGCGTGTTGGTCGAGGGTGTAAACGACGTGTTCGGCACGTTGGGTCTCGGCAGGCCGGATATTTCACTGCTGGACGAGGACTTCCTCGCTCAGATTCAGGCAATGCCAACCAAGAATCTCGCCGCCGAATTGCTCGAACGCCTTATCGCCGACCAAGTAAAGGCCCGCGGTCAGAAGAACGCTATCCAAGCCAAGGAATTCACCCAGAAGCTCGAAGAGGCCATCGCCAAGTATCAGAACCGAGGCCTAACGACCGTCGAGGTGATCGAAGAGCTCATCAAGCTGGCCAAGGAAATCAACGCGGCAAAGCCACCGGACGGCATGTCAGAAGAAGAGTTCGCGTTCTATCAGGCCTTGATCGAGAACGAGTCGGCGGTGCGTGAGCTGGGCCATCCAGTGCTACGTGCTTTGGCACAGGAGCTCACCGACAAACTTCGCAAAAGCGCCACCATCAACTGGCAGAACCGCAAGTCGGCCCGCGCCCGCATGGTGGCGATGGTCAAAGTGTTGCTGGCCAAGCACAAGTATCCGCCAGACAAGCAACTAGAGGCCACCGATAAGGTGATCGCGCAGGCCGAACTATTAGCTGATACCTGGGCATTTGAACAATCCTGAACCACAGCTACAAGATTGGGTCAAAAGAGCGCCCCACAACCCAGCTTATCGTTATCCATGCATTCTAAAGGCTGACGCCGGGCCGACGCGTATCGTTTATAGGCCTGAGCCCTAGGCTCCAGCTCTGCGCAGTAGATCTGACGGCTTCACTTTCAGGCCTCTAGCGATCCGCCAAAGGGTCTGAAGAGTCAAATTCCGGACTCCTCGCTCTATGCTGCCGTAATAGGCTCTATGCATAGCGATGGCATCGGCAAAGGTCTCTTGGCTGAACCCTAACTCCTCTCTCCGGGCACGAATCGTGGCCCCAATCTTCAGTTTCAGCGAATTTTCGTCCATGGGACAAATTTAGGCTGATGATACTTTTAAGACTACGCCTATATGTGTAGGCTACATATATATATCTTTTGGAGGTTATATGTCCCTATTTCTTATTGATCCTGCCATCGACATGTCTATAGAGCTAATCATTTCAGCGCCTACAGAAAGAGCTTTGGCAATCCAGTGGGAGCGCCTAAAGCTTGGCAGCGAGAGGGATGCTTTTTGTGCCCGCATGGCGACCCAGCTAGAGAATGTAATCCCGGAATCAATTGATTGGGACATTAAGGCGCCGACGGCACCGCAGCTTTCTTACGCGATGGTGATTTCGAGACAGCTTGGCATCGCACCTCCCGCTGAAGCGATGGCTTACCGAGGGCACATGGTCCAGTTCATTGAGGAATATGGCCCGATACTCAAAGAGCAGAGCAAGGCAGGAAAGAAAAGACCCCCGGATGAATAGATAACTTTGCAGCCGTTCATCTAGAAGTGTTTTATTTAGAAGGAAGTCAATGTCAATTTGGGGAATGCCATCCGTTGAAGATCAGCCAACTGTTACCTTGATTCGCTGGCGTGTATTGCGTCTAAAAGCCAAAAAAGTATCGATTGATTTAGTGTTGGGCTGGTGCCTTGAAGATGGCCATGCTCGAATGAGTACGCCAATAGTCGATCACAATTCTAGCGCTCGAACGCTAACCACTAGAAGTGGACGAGTGTATGTAGTCGAAGGCGTTCCGGATTACTGCGACGATGCACAGTACATTGCCGAAGAACATTTTGGCAGGGCTGCAGCCAAGGCTAAGGATGTGAGCGCCGAGTATTTTAAAGGCCTAACCCAAGCGGATCAGGCGATTCTCAACGTGCTTGACCACAACGTGGATCCTGATTCAGATGTAAGTTTGTCCGGTGCACAGGCAAGCAGTTTTATTGCCGACATGGATAAGCCCTTTCAACCGAACCCGAAGTTGGCTAAAGCACTCAAGAAGCAACGTAATCCAAAAAATGAATAGTCTTGTGGCAAAGGATCTCAATACGAAGATGGATGAAGTACATGTCGCTTATGTCAGATACTATGCGACGGGTGAGGGTGTAAGTATATTTGTTGCCGTTGGTTGTGGATATGTTAAGACCGAGCATATTTTCAAAGTAAACGTGCCTGAGTGTTTCCATGCTGGCATGGAGGTTAAACCACTTGACTCAGAAGATGTGAAGATGGCTCAGGTAATGGATTTACTACCACATGCTGTCGTGAAATTATTCACACAGAGTCCGCCTAGAACGACAGAGTACTTTTCTACAGTGCATTACAATCTGTCGTAGTATCCGCCTAGATGAGGACATTCTGATGAATTGTGTCGTTTGTGGCAGTAAGAACGTCCATGACGAAATAGTTGACCAAACTTACCTGTTTAACAAAACACCAGTGGTGATTGCGCGTGTTCGCCAACGACGTTGTGACGACTGCAAGAATTCGATGCTGACTTTTAATGAAGCTGTACGGGTTTCGAAATTACAACTCGCTCACCACCGTAAAGTAGTCAATCTGCCGAATAAAAAGCTAGGTCCGTATTCCGGTTAACTTGACCCATGGTGCCGGTTATCTCTGACAGAATGGCTGGTATTGACCGACAGCAATCGGCTGCGGATTCAACTGATGGATGCAACACACTAATCACTGCGCAGGCAGAAGGAGTGTTGCAGATGAAGCAAAGAGCACGGATTTATTACACCGATACCCAGAAAGCTTTGATGTGGGAACGCTGGCGCAAAGGTGAATCGCTTCAACAGATTGCACAATTGTTTGATCGAAATCATTCGTCAATACAGCGTATTCTTGCTGAGACGGGTGGGATACGCCCACCCGCCCGACAGCGTTCGAGATTGGCACTGACGTTGGCGGAACGCGAAGAGATATCGCGTGCTGTCGTGGCCGGACACTCAATTCGTTCAATAGCGGTGCTTCTTGGAAGAGCTGCATCCACGATCAGTCGAGAGATCAAACGCAATGGTGGTCAGGAATGTTATCGGGCGAACCTGGCAGACCAGAGCGCTTGGGACAGAGCCTGTCGCCCAAAAGCGTGCAAATTAGCCGAGAATCCAAGCTTGGCCAGCATCGTGTCTAACAAGCTCCAATTGCAGTGGTCACCGGAGCAGATTGCGGGGTGGTTGAAACATACTTACCCTAACGACGAGAATTACCACGTGTCACACGAAACCATCTACCGCAGTCTATTCATTCAAGCGCGTGGCGCCTTGAAGAAGGAGCTCTTACAGCATTTGCGACGCACACGCGTCATGCGCCGTTCGCGCCATCACACGCAGAAGACCAGCAACCACGGCAGAATTATTGACACGGTATCTATCAGCGAGCGACCCGCCTCTGTGGAGGATCGTGCAGTCCCCGGTCATTGGGAAGGGGACTTGCTGTTTGGAAGCGGCAACACGCAAATTGCAACGCTGGTAGAACGTCAGTCACGCTACGTGATGCTCGTGAAGGTGGCGGGCAAAGATACCGATACGGTCATCAATGCACTGATTAAAAATGCTCGCAAGCTGCCACAGGAGCTCTATAAATCTTTAACCTGGGATCGGGGCAAGGAGATGGCTGACCATAAGCGCTTCACACTGGCGACCGATATCAAAGTCTATTTTTGCGACCCTCAAAATCCTTGGCAACGCGGATCAAATGAAAATACGAATGGTTTATTGCGACAATATTTTCCAAAGGGAACCGAAATTGCTTCGTATTCACAAGCACAACTAAATGCAGTGGCAAGAAGATTAAATCAACGCCCCAGGAAAACTCTGGATTACCAAACGCCTGCTGCTATATTTAACCAAACTGTTGCGTCCACCGGTTGAATCCGCAGCCAAAAGCCGTCATTCAAACTATATAACTAAATATAGCGATGTAGATCCTATACAGAGGTCAAAGTGCCGCGTAACAAACGTGCTTTCGGTTGCGTTATCCTTGTTACGCCAAACAGCGGGATAAACTAGTAGTTAGGGATATGCGAATCGAGCATCAGACATTGCTGGAAATCATAAATCGAGCTCCTGGTTTCGGTCGTCCTCCGCATCGAATAGACTTAGACAAAGAAGTTCGCGATTTAAGAAATCGAATTGCCAATCAAGCTGAGCTGCACATACAACCATGGACAACGCTCCTCAATGAATCAATTCAGTTCTTTATACATTTCGAGAAATTTCAATACATAAAGCCATTGAGTAGCAATGCTATGTCTTTTTCTGTAGTCATTTCAAAGCTAAAACGCGATCTTATATCTATTCGAGAATTACTATTAATAGGCCAAGACACAACTAGTCTTGTATTAGCTAGGACATTTGTAGAGGATCTGGAAATTGCAATGGCCTTTGCATTAGACCCGGCGCTATGCGAGAGTTACGCTAGCAATAATGACCAGGCCGACTTTTGGAACAAAAATATCGGTTATGGCCGTGTGTATGAAAAAGTAGAAAGCTTCTTAACTGCGTGTGGCGCAACGACCGAACACGTTACAGCTGCCGTACAAAAGCATCGAGAGTTCAAGAAGTTCTGTTCGGGCAGTACTCATGGCGGTAGAACTGCCTCGCTTCGCAGTGCATTTACACCATCTCTGTTGGACTCAGATGTTTTTCATCATTTATCGTTGGGCGCCCTTTCAGAAGACACGCCAAGACTTTGTCTATTCCTCGCTCAAGAGTCTCAAATGTTTGCTGGCTCTGTTGTGCGAAACTGTATAAGCAAAAAACCGCTACATTTATTTAGTTCATATCAACCGAGTGCAGAACTCTTCGACGCCTTTGCATCTGCATACGTATTGCAAGAGCTCGTAGTCAGATATGGTGATGAGCTTTTGGCCATACAGTCCAAGTCTGCATATGCCTAACTACGCTATCAAGGTGACCTCCGTGAAGTACCAGCATCAAGTCTTAAATTCGGTGCGTCGGCACCTTATTTTGGGTGTTAGATTTGCTTCGAGGATTTCGGCGTGATCGTAGCCAGCGATTTGATAGACCAAGTGGAGGCTGGTTTTTATAAGGCATGGCTCTAATTAGTCTGTTTATCGAACCTCAGCATCAGCCTCAGGCTTTGCATTCAGCAAGTTCTTCAGGTGGTAGTATTCGAGAAGTGGGTTCAAGGTGAGATATGTTGCTCGGCTTCTTAGCGTCTCGATTAGCGCGTGTAAATCGTTGCAGTCCTGAAGAAGGCAAGCGAGCTGACCGAAACTTAGCGATGCTACACCAAGTGTTTCCTTCCATGATGTACTGCTTCCTCGAGTCGTCGCTGCCGCCATCTCCGCACGGTGCTTCTCCAACGCTTTATTGAGTTTTTGCAGATTACTTTTCTTGGGATGATCGCTATCAAATGTGATCTTGGAGCGAAGAAGCGTCTCGACGAGGTTCATAAATAAGAACCGATCCTGCAATGACCCGTGATCGAGTAGCGTTAACGACAACCGAGTAATACGTCGCCCCCGATGTTCAAGGCGAGTACCATCGTCGAAAGTGATTTCTCCGTCCCGATGCAATAGCCTCTCATGCTGTAAAGCCTGGATCTGTGAATCGAGAACGCCGCCGCCGTAATCAAGTAGCACTGCTCCCGGTTCGGCAGCCATTGTGGCGCGTGTCAGTGGTTTCGCCTTGCACTCAATCAGTAAAATGTCATCTTTATCTTCAAGAACAAGATCACACTCTCCAGCATCTATCGACTTGCCCTCATTATATTTTGCACCTTCAATGCTGGGCTCAAGCTGATGCTTGCGCAGAATCGCCGCAACTGCTCGTTCGGTCCCAGTGCCGACTATTAGACTTACCATATCTTTAGAAAATACGTTTCTTACGGCCTCTGCAACAGCCTCGTAGCAGGCGGGACCCGCCATAGAGGCAGCATAAACAATAAAGGTTCCATTGTTCACCGCGACTAAGGGACGAAACATTAAATTAGCAGAGGTCGCCGCAAGGGGCGAATTATAGGTTGTATTTACTTGACCAGCGGGATGCGCGAATGCTGGAAGCATTTTGTCGAGAGTATGAAGATCAAGCCCCGTTGAAAGTAGTTGTGCTTTCGAAACTCGGGTGGGGTCATTGCTAGCAGCTTGAAGGAGTGCCTCACAAAACCGGATGGCATCTTTGATGTCCCAGCCGAGCTTTGCTTTCATCTCTAAATCGTGTGGGCCAAAGAATTGCTCGAGCAATAACGGGGTTATGGTCAACGGCCATTGACGTACCCCGAACAGATGATCGTATAAACCAATTTCATGCAGCAACTTATTCATCCGGCGTGGCGATGCATTTATTATCCAAAACTTGTTGTAGGGTTCGACGTCAAGGATAGCCACGAGATCCCGCGCCAATAGCACGCATTGCTTCCAGTCTTCTTCAGGGTTAGCAGACGACATGGACTGATCTTTTGCTCGAGCAGCGAGATTGAATAGAAATCCAAAAGGAATACTCGGATCTCGTTTAACATAAGAATACTGTCGACCGAACAAGTACTGTCCGAAAGCAAAAGGTGCGACTGCACTTGCCGCAGCGCATATCTGTGTTAGAGACGCGAATAGTCCCAAGCGATCGAATCGCATTGATATTTCGTTGGATACATCGATCAGTAACGTTGAATTCAAATCAACACACGTTCTAACGGCCTGAACATTAAAGCCATGGTCTTTCAATCTTTTTGCGGCTGCGGCGACAGTTACATGTCGCTCATCGATACCGGCATAGCTATTAAGCACATTTAATGCTCGACCAATAGTAGCGGCCTCTAGCCAAACCAAATCCGTGGGCAGTTTCAGATTATCGCCCGCCGATAGAACCGAAAGAATTTGCTGTACGGGCTGGGAATAGTCGGAAGATATGTCCTCCAAAACGTAATGAAGATGAAACCCGCCAGCTATCTCTCTCAAATCATGAGTATCAAACCCAGTAACCTCTTTGGCCAGCAGTAGCAACTTAAGACGGTCGGCTAGGTTTTTACTTAATCCACCACCTTTTGCCGAGCCTAACTTTCGTTCAATATCTTCAACGTTCTCAAGCACAATCTTCGTATACGATTCTGTAAATGCAGTATGCAATGCTTCAAAAGCAAGATTGGCTACACTATTCATTCCCTGCTCCATACCCCTCCACTAAATGCTTTGAATGGAATGCTATTACGCCAATTTCCGCGCAAAAACTAGCTAAGGCTATCAAGCAAATTGTCCATTTTTTCGCAGCGTTAGTCTCGAAAGTTACCCAGAACCGAATGTCAAGTTAAGCCGGATATGAATGGGCAAGACTACAATCGTTAATGGCTTATTTTTCTAGGCTTATCATTGACTTTAATATTATCGACATCCGTCGCATCGATCACATCCCCTGCATTTAATGTCCCGTATGAGTTTCCGTCGATTACAAGTTGGTTTTTTGCAATTTCAATTGTTTGCTCTTTGCTTTTATAAGTGATGTGCAAATCATCTGCCTCAAAGCTTGAACTTGTTCGAGATACGACTAGAACTACATGTGCGCCTTTAATTTTCTTACCGCCAGCACCTACTGTGAATCGGCAACTACTAAGCGAAATGGTCAGGAATGAACACGCCGCTAGAATAAAAATAAGCTTTTTCATAAAAAAACTAACCTCTAACAGCCAAGAAATTGATCGACATAGTCAAAGCACGTCATGGCACTTAGTACAATTTTTAGGTGGGAATATTTTGAATGCAGGAATGCTAAAAATACCCCCTCCAAATGCCCTCGCCCCAATCGGTTTTCCACAGTTAGGGCACTTAATTGTGCTTGCCCAATATGTGAATGCCAAGAATAGTGGAAAAAGAACACCGGCAAAAATATCCCCTAGAAAGTGAGCACATATTAGCGCCACACATAAAGAAACTGGAAACGCAGAAAAATAAATAAGAATGTATTTGTTACGCACAGAACTAAGGGCCATTGCCAATGCCTTCAATAAATTGAGTAAGGCTATCAATTGTAAGCGTCCATGTTTCACCCTCTGACTTGCTTGCACCAAGCCCCGGCCCCAATGTGAGCATTGCCCCATTCAACCCCTTGTCGTCCGTCAGAAGAGTTGGAGAAACTGGGCCAGCATTCAAATCATAGGCGCTGCCTTTACCTTCGATATCTCGGCATACATATCCAGCCCCTACAGCAGCGCCAGCACTAGATCCTTTCGCTTTTCCATATTCAACGTAATATCCGCTCTGCCCTGGATTAGTAAAATCAAAAACCAGTCCAAATCCAAAATCAAACCCCGTTTCTTCAAGTGCAAAATCGATATCAAATCCCAGAAAAAAGTCTTTAAGGCCAAATCTATCTGATCTACCGACTGGATTACTGCTTACGTATCCAAACGTATTAAGTCCTGCATGCAATCCTATGGGGTCACTTTGGGCATACCTACCTAAGCTTCCATCATACGTTCTAAAGTAATTGTAAAAAGTCTCAGTTTCTTGATCGTAATATTGACCAGAAAACCCAAGATTAAGCCCACCAATATTATCCAAGGTCACTTTACGATCAAACGCATAATTTTCAGCTTTCCATACAACTACCTTGGAGCTGTTAGTCACTTTTTCTGGGCGACCTAATTGATCTACATGAATATTATAAAAATTACTTCCCTTTATTAGCGCAAGGGGTTCGGCGCCAAGCCAAATGTAACTCGTATCAATGACACCCGTATTGCCATCTGCTTCAGCCAACAATCGGCCATCCGGTCCATACACATAGTGCCTCTTCGTAACAATGGTACCGTTTGTTAAGCTCGTTGTTTTACTAGCTCGCTGTCCCAATGCATTGTGGTCATATTGCCATATGCCAGCGACCAAATTAAAACACTGGCCGGTAGGGCGGCAGACGTTGACGGGTGAGTTACGTTTGACCAACCATAGCCGGTTACTATTGTTATAGACAGAATCTGTAGCTACCCCGCTCTGCGCATCGCTTGTTACATTACCAACCAAATCTCGTGTAAAGCTGCGAGGGCGACTACCTGTTATGCCTGTTAGAGCATTGTTGGCGGTTGAAATTACATTGGTATCTGTAGCACCACTCCATGTATGAGCATTGCGATTGCTATTCAAATCATACGTGTAGCTCTGATTTCCTGCAGCACCCCCATTTGCCGTTATCAGACGAGACATCGTGTCGTAGGCATACGTTTGATTTGATGAAGTTTGGATGCTGTTTGTGATACTCGTTATCAGATCGTTTGCATTGTATGAAAAAGCAAGATTTTGCACACCCGTGCCATTGTTTATAGACGTTAGTCGTCCGCTTGAATCAAAACTTTTTGTCCTGTAAAGACCGTTTGCGTTTTTGAGTGAAAAAATTGGCCCGAATGGTTGATATTTGATTTCACTGACAGCATTTGCCCATGCCCCAGTTGCTCCAATCCGTGATTCCATTTTTGTTATGCGCTGCTTGCTGTCGTATGTGTACCGAACAGCATTCCCATTTGGGTAGGTAAACTGTGAAAGTCGGCCGAAACCGTCATATGTCCAGATTAGTACATATGATTTTGTTCCGATAACTGTTGTCTGCTTACTGAATTGGCCACGGCTCGTGTATTCGTAGGAAGTGGAACCCGAGGCATCTGTGAATCCACACAAACGACCAATACCATTAAGGCAAGTATCATAACTTCGTGTTTTTGTAGTCGGAGGTAATCCAGAATATGCAGAATTAGTCATTGGCCAAGTTTCGGCCGTCGTAGTTAAACGATTTAGTAAATCATATCCGTATGTTGTAGCACGTCCGTCGGAAGTATCTTTTTGTATCAGCCGGCCAGCTTGATCATAGGTAAATTGCGAAGTGCCCGTATCGGGGCTAGTCAACGACAGCAAATCGCCAAATATATTGTAATTATATTGTGTGATTTTCCCACGAGGATCAGTCACTTTAACTAAATCGCCTTGAATGTTGTATTCAAATTGGGTGAGCCCTGTGTCAGGCGCAAGCACTGAACTAACATGACCTAGATCATCATATCCATAGGACGTTACGCGATTCAGAGAATCCGTTACAGAAGCCATTCTCCCGCTTTCATCGTAGAAGTAACGAACATTCTCTCCATGATTTTTTCGGTCAGCGGACTTCAAGCCTGCTTGATCATAGTCACTAAAACTAGAACGGTACTCCGTTGTCGTCGTATGAGGAACTTGCTCGACATTTCCTTCAGGATCTGTATATGTGGTGAAATAAGTGTCGTATGTTTTTGCGCGTTGGGACGTTCTTTGATTATAAAGATTATAAGAGTATTCGATTTTATTGAATGACTCGTCAACGGTTAAATTGTCCCCTTGTTGACTTACAGATAATAATTGGCCTTGGGCGTTATATTCATAAGCAATCCAGTTCCCATCGTTACTCTGGACATTAATTAGATGATCGAAAATATCATAAGTGTAGTCAATGACTCTGCTTAAGCCTGTAGAAGTAATTGTCCGCTTTTTAACGCGACCTCTTGCATCATAAAGATAGACAGTAACAACTCCATTGGCATCCACAATCCTCCCGACTCGTCCCATTGAATCATAGTTAGAGTAGTTAATAGATTGAGAAAGCGCGTTGGTAATTTTCGTTAAATTCCCAACTGTATCGTAGTCATAAGTGGTTAAATCTGACGCACCCGAAAGGGGGCCATCCACACGCATCTGCGCAATGGTTTGATTTGAATACATCGTATAGTCATAGGCGATGCTTCTTGATGGCGACGGGTAAATCTTGGTTGAACGATCGTAGATGGTGACTTGCTTAACAAGATTCCTTCTTCCTTGTGCGTCATTATTTGGGAAGTACTCGTTTGCAATTTCCTTTGTTAGATTTGCCGAAGCCAAGCTATAAATTTTCGTACTTAACAAATGTTCTTCTGTGCTATCCCAGGTATATTCCGTCACTTGCGCTTTTGAATGATCACCATTGGGCGCGATGCCAATAACTTGGCTCGCCAATTTGCCAGTTGCCGTATAAGTAAATTCACTCTTTGCGCCATTGGCATTTGTTTGATTGGTAACAGCACCCGTTGTATTAAACTGACTTGAAATAGTTCCAGAAGGACATGCCAAGCTGGCTGGGCGAACTTCACTAGATATGACCTTGGATCCGTTTACAGCTGTTAAGTTGTAGCGCTTTGTTTGACCCAAAGCATTGGTGACGTCCGTATAATTTTCATTGTATGCGAAGGTATCTTTTTCATACCCTCCTTCCAAGCCTGACCATGCGACAGTGCCATCTGCGTTGTATCCGTAACGCGTTTTTCTAATTCCATTAATCGCGATGCCCGTGATTGCGCCCGGATTGCCATAAAACTCGTGGAAATAGGTAATCGCTCCAAGTGAATCCGGCGACACAACACTCACCAATTGACTTCCGTAGTCTAGTGTTTCGTAATTATAGGTGTAAGTTTTTCCTTCTGGCGTAATTACCGTCGACACATGATTCGTTGACCAAGTGAAAGACATGCTCCTACCATTCGTGTGAGCGATACTGGTTAGCTTACCGCCTACATCGTAACTAAAATTCCAACCAATTCCGTTTTCATTTCGAATCGAAACTGGCTGGCCGCCCGCATTGTAGGTTTCTGATGAGCCATCTCTGGCCGTCAGCAACCATCCGCCAGACTGTGACGTCAGTGCGTATTTCGTGAGGTCACCCGCATAGTGCCAAGCGCCATCTGTGCCTAACGAGAAAGGTAATGACCCGCCACTCGGACGTTGTAGATACACAGTAGCCAACCCTGTGGTGCTGGTATCACAAGTGGTAGAGCTGCTTAATTTTGAATTACATAAATCAACTCCATGCTTGAAGTTGATGCCATAGTCGATAGATGAACTCCAATTACCGCCAAATGCACCAATGGCTGCCATGTGGGAGCGGTAACTTCTCTCAAGCTTTAACGGCATCGCTCCTTCAGAGGTGAAGTCCATAGCGGACAACACTTTCTCCCCAGAAGAAACAATCACAGGGTTAGCAGTCACTGTTCCGTTACAAGGGACTTTGGGTTCTTGGAGGCTCGGACTTTCAGGTCCTCCTGTACCTCCCGCCATTTCATTTGCACCGCCGTGATCATCTTGCTCATGATCGTCGTGAGCAATACCCGAGCCATAAACAACTTCGTAGTTTGAAACCCAGCCGCAGACCTGTTGCGCTACACGCCCATGATCATCATTTGGATCAGAATTATTATCCGTAAATCCGATGCCACAGAAATATTCATTGCCTATGAATGTATATTGCGACCATGCCGCTGATTCTTTCGAACTAAATAAAGCACCTGACGCGATTGTGCAGGCAATGATCTTTCGTAGAAGTGAACTTGATTCCATTTTTTTATTTCTTTATTAGTTATTGATAGTGGGGTGAGAAACACTGTTTTCATGCATTGCGGACATTGCAAATTCTAGAATATCGTTCCAATTTTCTGTGTTTTGCAGTAAATTCAATTGTGTAGCTAGCCAATGCCCTCCATTGAGCCATAGCCGTTGGAGATATGGCAAGAATAATTCCACCGATACCCGTGAATTGAGAGCATGGGCGCAGAATACTGCTCGAGCTAGCCTCCCATTTGCATCAAGGAAGGGGTGGATTTGCATTAGGCGTACCATGCAAACGCTGGCTCTTAACGACGAAGCTAATTCCTTATCATCAAGAACTTGCAGGCATTGACTTGCTAGTTTTTTGACCATTTCCGGCGGTGGCCCAACGAACCAAGACATTGATGGGTGTGTTCCGTTAAGCCAGACGTGATCTTGTCGAAATTCGTTACCCACGATATCGGTCAGAAGACGATGTGCCAAAGGCAGATGTTCTGCTCGTATAATTTTAATCTTACGAAGATATGCAACTGCTTCAGTAAAACGCTCACCTTCTTCAACAGTTACTACGCCGCCATTTAATGCCGAACCGCTGGCAGCTGACGACAGCAGCCTATTGAAACTAGACGCTTCTTGATCCAGTTTTTCGAATGTCTGTTCTATTTTTCTAAATTGAGTAACGTATGGCCGTATTTGAGCCATCTTATACATTGGAGAGGGCACGTAACAATTAAAGGGTTTCCCGTTCAAGACGCGCATTACAGTGGTCATTGGCTATAGAACCATTTCACTTAAAACTCAAATTTGTTAGGGATAGCGTTCCAGTTTACTAAATTCGAAGACCCGGTATATTGAGGCGCCACAACTTCGCCATAATTTGCATATTACTACAATCACCACCGTCCACATCAAGCCCTGAATTACGCCACACCTAGTCAAGCGAATTTTACTAATTGCAAAGAAGCACGCACATCTCTAAAAGCATTGCCGCCGCTACGGTTATCGAGCGTAAGCTCATATTGTCCCTGAAAGTTATTCGCAATGTCAGAAGTTTACACGCAGCACCTTGCGTTGATTGGTCCAGGATCGGTTTTAAGCTCTACGATCTGTCACTTTTGGGGCAATTTCGGTATCGCCGCGTTGTTGTCGTATGAGCTACGCAATCGAGCTACCTCCGTGCTTATACTTCGGGCTTATTTCACAGTCGGCGCATCGGTATCTTATTTTGACTCTTGATTGGCTGCTTTGGGTCGTATTGTGCCAGTCGCTATTCGGCCAGAAGCAGTCATTCGCTAAATCACGTTATTGATTTTGTCATCAGCAGGTCAATTCCTGCATTCTTTGCTGCGGCGTTACTTGCTGGAACATAAGGTCGCTCAACCGGAGTTGCTAGCGAATCCTCACGACTGCTTTGGCTAGCTCTTTGTTCAGTTACAAAAGGGGTTATATCTTCGATTGTTTGAATTTCAATACCGCCATACCGTTTGAGAATGTCGCCGCGAAGGCCGAGTTGTATTGCACGTCGGCTAACGGCTTTTCCGTGCGGATCATGATCCGGATCCCACTGAAGTCGCACATCTGACTGACTAACCGCCGCCTTCCAAGTGTCCATCGATTCATATGCATCTGGCGAGAAAGAAGAAGGCACAGCCTTTTCAAGTATTTCCTCGAAAAAGCTGCGTCGCATGCGTATGGCCAGAATGCGTTCCTGGCCTTCTTTTTCTGCCCATCCAGAACGGTACATCATCCAGAGAAAATTGGGTTTAATCCAGCTCATCCGGGTGTAACTAAAGTCGCCACCAAATTTTTGGTTCGCTACTGCGAAACTTGCAATTGAAGCGCGATATGCCTGATAGACTACGATGGAATCTGAATCGTAGTGTGCAAGAATATGTTGGCCCGAATCGGGCCAGCCAAGTATTTGTTCAGAATATAAGCGTGTTTCAATCATATTTAAATACAGACGTGGACAGGCGCAATATGAGCAGCATCTCGTCTAATTATGGCAGATATATTTTCGACTCGTTCTCCGATAGAACCCCTCGCGACCGAATATTTCAGCCCCCGTTTCTTGAACTGGTCGATGTACCACAGGTGTTGTCGGGCTCGAAATTCTGCTGTTTGCCTTGTCCCGTCCTGCACAAATTCAAAATCAGGGGCACAGAGAATTATATGGCCGTAGTTACGGTTTGCTAGTTTCTCTAAAAGTGAATCGACTTGACCGAACAACTCCTGACTATAAAATGTCGTGGTCAATGGTGTGGTATCGCAAAAAAGAAACTGCCTTGCCTCGCGACCAATGATGCGCTCTTTAGCCACCTGCGTAATGGCTATTTTCAGCATATCGGCCATATGCAAATTGCCATCCTGCTGTTCCCACAACTCGCGCCCGTACTCTGGAACCCAGGAAGTTTTGAAATACTCAGCAAGTGATTTCGCCAATGTTGTTTTCCCGCTAGATTCCCCACCAAGGATTGCCACGCGACACAAAAGATCCGAATACACAGCTGGTGCCAAATACTGACGATTAGCTTGCAGATTAGACCTGATGCTTGTCCCTGATACTGGAATGCTTGTCCGTGGCTTGTCGATGCAGGCGTGGCGTACAAGAACAGGTGTGCTGGTTCGCACACTGAAATAGTCACTCAACGCAAGTGCAAAGCCATCACCGTAGTTCTCGCTTGTGAATACTGCATCGACTTTTGCGCCAAGCACATAATGACAAAGCCATCCGACAAACTCCCGATGATCAGCCTCTGCTGCATCGTTCTCCGGAACATCTAGAGCTGGAATATTCATGGAGACGCAGATTGATTGCAACTTGCTATCGTCAATGACAAGGTGTTTAACATAAGGATATAACTCATCAAGCCATAATTTTCGTGTCTCAGGCTCGCAGCCTTCGAACTCGGGCTTTGTGTAGCTAATCACAAATACATCTTGGCATTGCTCAATGGCTGTATCGATTACCAGCTGATGGCCTTGGTGCAGTGGACAGAACTTTCCGACGACAAGGCCCGCATTAAATAACTTTTTCATGCAAACTCGTTGCCGAGTTCTGCCACAGGAAGCTCTTGTTTCAACTTATGCCAGTAGCGCCAGGATATAACTGCATTGACCCAGTAACCCGCATAGAGCACGGAAGTGAGATACAAGCCGCGACTCGCATACAGCGGAACAGCCACTGAGTTCACAATTAACCAGAACGGCCATGTTTCAATGCGTCTTTGCATAAGCAGTACTTGGGCGATGATGCTGAATACAAGCACGACCGAATCTATGTAGGGTGCGTACGCATTTGTATAGCGATGCAGTAATCCTCCATAACAAATTGCAGCGGCTAAGCCAATCAGCGTTGACCATAATAGGGTTTGCACAGACGCTTTAGTGACAGGCAAAACTTCACCATTTTTTCCGTACAACCATTGCCACCATCCAACCGCACTGGCAACAACAAAGAAAAGTTGCAGAGCCACATCGGCATAGAGCTGTGCCTGGTAATAGACGACCACAAAAAGCAAACAGCCCACAATGCCCGTCCACCATGTATGAAAACTGTTACGCCCGGCTGAAATAATAGATACAGTAATAGTGATGTTTGCAACAATCTCGAATGGCGTCACTGTTTGGCACCCTCAAGGTCTGACGTATATTGAATAAACTTATCTTCCGCAATCAAACCAATGACAGTGATGGGTTGATCCCCAAATAATAGTTTCAATGCCGTCTTGGCTTTTTCTGCCAATGAAAGTTCTCCCATTGCAATATTCAGCGCCAAACTGCCATCAGCATGTTGATGCAGTCCATATCGCGAGAATGGGATGGCGCCAAGCGCGTGGCTTACGTCAATATTATTGAGCCAGCGACCGTCATTGGTGCGAAACCGAATCGGTTGACGTCCTGACAACCCCGTTATGACAGGACCGTCTTTTCCGACAACAAGGGCTCCGAAGTCGCCCGTTCGATAGCGAAGCAATGGCAAGCAGAAATTGAACCCACCCGTGACTACAATTTCCCCGCGCTGGCCAGTTGGGACCTGGCTTCCATTTACATCCACTATTTCGACAAATAGTTGTGGCTGCAGAAGCACATGTCCACCTGCGTTCGAATCATAGACGGCGATAGGACCAACTTCATTCATTGAATAAACATCAAGAACTGGACACGCGAATCGAGCTTCGAGTCTTGCTCGCAGACCTTCCGACAAGGCCATTGATACTGAGATCAATGCACGCGGCCTTGTTGTGATTGGCAACTTCAACAGCTCAGCAAACGAAATTGGGTCTCCCGCGTACACTTCAGGATCTAACGCATCCAGATACTTTGCCCGGTCATCTGGATGCTTCCAATCAGCGGGATGCAGATTGATTTTTGCTAGGCCTGATTCATCCATGAGCGGTGTTACAGAGACGTAGGTAAAACACTTTCGCTGGTTCCCCAAAATCACAACACCCACCTGATTACGGCCATGCTTTAGTTCAATGCCAAAGCGCTTGAGGGCACGCTTGTGGAATGCAAGGTAACGTCCTGCAACTATCGGGTGTGAAGCAATTAACAGCGGGTGGCCGGTAGTACCGGTGGTACGAAAATTAATGAGGCGATTTAAGGAGACGGAGTCCGGAACGAATTTTGCTATATCAGCAGCGAGGTCCGCACGACCAATCGTCGGCAGATCGGTAAATTTTTTCGGAGGTGAACCCAGAGATTGATAATAGGGCACATCCTCAAATGCACGTTTCACATATTCGTTGACCCAAGCGGGCGTCTGATTGGGTAAAAAATCAACGGAACTCTCCAGCATTTCCCGTTCGAAAATACGCAGCTCGCCTACATCCTCCAAGGTCAGTCGATTTCCGCTTTGGTTGCGATACATTGGTGCAGACGGATGTTCACGTAAATCTGTCAACATCCGCCGACCAGCTTCCGTCAGCGTTGGATAGCGATCCTGATCGCTGGGTTCGTCAATCATTCCCGTGTCCATTTGTCCGCTGATTCTTCCGCCGCCTTTTTTGCCAAGGCTTCGCGAATGGCACGAGCGCGCAGCTCCGCAGCCCTGCTAGCTTCAAGTAATCGTTTTCTTTCACTTCCGCTGATGCTGGACAATCGGTCCGTAGCCTGAGCCAGCGTTTCGTCTTTCGGGCGAAAATTCAGCCGGGCCAATATTGTTCTAGCCAGCTCTTCGCGACGATCGGGGTCAGTCACAAATTTATGTGCCGGTGTCGTCGATGCCAAGTCTGCCGGTGTTTCATCAAGCAGCTTGATTAACAAATGCTGTGGAATTCCAGCAGCTGTAAACCATTCATCTGCCATCAGCCAAACAACGATCATGACCAATGCCAGACGGTTTCGGTCAATCCCGATATTGCTTGAACGAAAGCGCGCCAGGGTCAGATCTGATGCTCGAGCTCCAAACCCGCGCAGCAGATCATTGACCAAAGCGGCGACAACTACCTGGCCTTGGCTGCCTATTTTCGGCTCATCCAGAAAATCAGGCGGGATGTCTACAAGTCTTCGTATCAGTATTTCAAGCGAGGGGCCTATGTTTTGCATATTTATACCGTGAACTTGGCGTACATATGATTAGACGAACAATCGTCGCAAGCTTTCGCTACCAGATCCTTGCGAGCTGCTCGAAATTGCGGTGATAAATTTAGAATATCGTTCAACTGCGTAACCGAGTCGATATGAACACCATACTCCGCATTGGTGAAGCTGCATGGCGCAATCCTGCCCATTTCGTCTATGAAAAGAAATCGCTCTCCTGGAGAACAATCCATAACGGGGATGCTTCTCTGGTGTGCACTGGCTTCGATTCGCTGGAGGTAGGTTTCGCTGCCGCATAGTTTAACGTTGTGCTCTGCCAGCGATTCACGTAACTCAGGAAGTATTTCCCGCAGTTTTCTTACGTCGTCGGGGCGCAATGCATGATCCGGGAAGAACTCAGGCCTATCGCGTCCGCCTAATTGATTAAACGTGATTTCATCTACCTGCCAACTAGCCAGTTCTTTACATAGCCGAGGGAATTCAACCAAATTGTCTCGCATAAGTACTATGTTGACTCTTAGTTTCAACTTAGCACCAATTGCATCGCGCTCTGCTGCTAAATGTCTTGTTGATAGACGCAAGCGCTCCCAGCCTCCGGGGCTACCGCGCAATTGATTATGGAAATCTGCGAAACCATCAACACTGATCGTAAGTTCGGAAAATGATTTAAGAATTCGAGGGATCGTGTTGGGGAGATGCAGCGTTGATCCATTGGTGGTAACACTTATATTGATTCCATGTTCGAGATTCAAAGATTCCGACATATCGAAAATGGGCGCCCAAAGAAGAGGTTCGCCACCAAGCCAGCTCAATAGAATCGGCTCTCCTGTCGACTTGCCATATTCACCAAGTAAGCTCCCGAACCGCTCAACCGATTCCGCTTCCACGTCTCTGCGCACACCGGGTAATCTTCGGTCGAAGGCACAAAAGCTGCAGGCGTAATTGCATCGCTCCGTAATTCGCCAAAGTACAATCACCGTTTCACCTCGCTAGCGCTGTAATGGCGCTGACTGAACTTTCGGGCAAAATCCATCAAATCGTCCATCTTTTCTATGGCATGAATGTCCCAGCCCTGTTCTTTTTCAGCCCGCTGTAGCGCTTTTGCAAGCTCAGACACGCCATGTAGACGTGCAACATTCCAGGAATGCGGAAGATTCAATGCCATGGTGCCGCCAGCGCGTCCATTGGCTAGTGCTTTTGCAGAAACATCCCATCCACTATTGTTCTTTTCATCCTGGTCAAACATCGTCGTGATCCCATCATCGGAAATCATCAGGATATGAACGGGCCTATCGGCAGTGGTGCGTTTATTGAATGTTTCTCGCAATCGATGAATTGGGAACGCAGTAGCGCCGCCATAAAAGCCGGTAAGTACCCGCAGTATTCCGTCCTCGTTACGGATAAAACCATCGGTGTGCATTTCCTGGTTCTTGCCACTCCATAAAGTCACTTGAACTCGAGATCCTGCTCGAAGTGCGGATAACGCAATAACAGCACCTGCGAGTGCCAGGTAGGATATTTGCTGCTGTGGATTTGGCATGGACCCTGAGCTATCCACATACATATCGAGATCAACCGGTATTCTGGCGATGTCCCTGGCTGGTTCCCACCCATACAAACGCCTGACGGTCGTTACACCGGGAATAACCCGCGGCGATTGCATAATACTTTGCAGCCAATCTATTTCATCAAGGGGATCTCCGGTTTCCCAGGGTTCCAGACCTTCCATTTGCGGTTCGGGCGACTCATTGCTTGGGCGGGACGGAAACGCCACTAGATGCGGTAGCGCTCTCTCGCGATAGTAGCGAATCGCAATATCATGATCAGAAAGTTTTATTCCAGCTGCCCGTAATATCTCGCCATATTCGAATGGCTCTCTGGTTTGACCGCCCGCGCTTGAAGACGGTGCTTGTTCGGCTACTGGTTTTTCATCAGTACCGGTAACTCGGCTGTCCTCTGCCGGGTGCATAACTCCTTCGAGCTCGTCAGCTTCAATATCCTGAGCACCTGATGGTTCGCAACCTTCAGCAGCAGATTGAGTGTCATGCAAACGGTTCAGTGCCGAATCACTCTCATTGTCGTCCACCAAATACGGTAATAGCAAAGAAGCGAACCGGCCGGCCGCTGTCATCCAGTCTCCCGAATACACTCGTATTAATCGTGCTCCGAGCCAAGCATCCGTTTCAACTTTCTCATCATTGACTGGCCCACCCAGCGATCCCTTATCCAGTTTCCACAGGTGTTCGTAAATACCCATGTAGAGTGTCCAGACGCTGGCTGACTTTGATTTTTCTTTTTCCGATCGCGAATCTTCAAGGCGTTTGTAAACTTCAGACATGCGAAGTTCGGCCTGACGCTGCAATCGATCATTAATGTATAGATCCGTGTATAGATTTGCGACCATAGCAGCGTGGCGCTCAAGGGTCGGAAGTGCTTTTCGAATACGGGCTAAAAGTCTGAACTGGTCAGTCGCCGTTGCGGGTGCAAGAACATGATGTCCGATTTCATGTGCAAGAATCTCAATCGCATAGTCATCAAGACCCAGCTTTCTGGTACTTTCCAGATCTACGACAACACTTTGATCCAACAAACGAATCATCGCAAAACTTCCACTCAATCCTTCTCGCGCTGCTTCTACATGACTTTGGCAAAGCCTTGGATCATGCAATCGGGTGTATTTACTCCATGCGGATAAAGCATGCGGCCATGCGGCGCGCCACCGATCAATCACCCGCGTAGGTGATTCAACAACTTGCTCCGGCATACCGTATTCATTCATTGGCGCGGGAACAAGCGAATTGAATGACTATAAGAAGACGTTACAGCAATCGTGTGCTGATTCTCCGTAATCGTTAATCCATCAGCGGGAAAATCGAGCTCAATCCGACGATCATTGATGACAAGCGTAGAGCCCGCCACTTTGGCATTGGAATAACCAGATTTACCAACGCTGGCAAATTCTTCCGAAGTCGCTGGCAATAACAAAGATCCGTAGGCATCAGCGACAAGGAAACTGTAGCGGCTCAGGCTTTTCACCAGAAATCCATTTGCAGCTGCTCGCACTTCTGGTGGCTGAGCAAAGGTACCGCCAAATCCCGTGAACTGACCTACGTCAATACCCGCCCTGCTAATCTCCTGTCTTTTAGCATCGGGGCTCCACCAGGGATCAGAACGAAACTTGTCGCGAACTTCCTGCCATGTTTGTGCGCCATCCGCACCAACCGCTCTTAGAGCCATGGCTTCGGGCATTGCATCTGCACAGTGCAGTGCACCTTCGCGAAAATGGGCGAGCCCGGCGCGCCACGCCATGACTTGACCAACTGATCGCAAGTTATTTATTGAATCTACATGCTCTGCCATTGTTGACATGCCGAACAGCCAATCTTCGACTCGGGCTTCCGGAGTATTTGACACATGTAACACCGCATTACTCAATAAGCCCAAAACATTTATCGGATCCTGTGAAATTAATCGCGCATAGCGTGGAGCAACGCTGACCCATAGTCGTTCAATTAAGCTGTTACGAGCCGCAGACCCTGCAAGCTCCTGTGCGACGAGTTCGAGTGCAATATCATAGGCGGCTAAAACGACGGGTACCGTTCGTTCTGGAGCAAGCTCAGAAACGCTTTGGGCAATGCTATCAAGCCCTGTTTTCAGAAAAGCAGAAAACGCAGCGGTATCGAATGCAGGATAGCGATGCCGTGCTTCAGCCACGTGCGCATTTAGTTGCGACCGATGTGTGGCAAGGACTTCAGCCAGCGCGACGGAAATGGTTGCTTGTTGGTCTGTCATCTTGAGCAATACCTTATCTGGCTCTTAACCAGTGAAGATAGTTGGTGTAGCGCTGATGAAGGTACTTAAGCTTCAAGAAATCATCATACAGATGACCATAGAGCTTTCGACCTTTTACACGCTCATCCACAAGCTTTTCAATTTTTGACAGACGTGATCTTGTTTCGCGCTCGCTTACGCCGTCTAAGCCTTTGGCGAACTCAGCTGACAACTCGCCAACGGGGTCATTGCGGTCCAGGTCCAAGCGATCATATTCCGCATTCGACATGTCGAATATACGACGCAACCAACTCAGTCGATCCGTGCGATAAGCAGTATTTTCAGGCAAGGCAAAGAAGGGCGCATCCAGATCAGGCTGAAGTTTATCGTGCAGTACGAATGGCAATACCTGCCGCATGTCGTCCAACGACACAGTACGATCGCCACGAAAGTACGCAAGTGCCTTCGCAAAAACCAACAAAGTCATCAGGTTTCTTACAGACAATCCATTTTTCGTCTGGCAACCCAAATCTTTCAACCGATCTCTGCCACTGTCTGCGGCAGTTATTTGCGCCCAATCCACACCCGATAGTCGCGCTGTGTCTTTGGTTAAATATTCAAACTGCGCTCCAGCACCTTCAAGCATTTCAAATTGACTGGTAAAGAATTCAAGACGGCGGCGTACTTCCACCGGAATTTCTACCTGTCTTATTTCAACAACCAGGCGATCTGATTCCTCTTGCGTGAAAATAATTTCACGCGGCAACAGTTCTTCGGGTCGTACGTTTTCTTCGATACGCAGTAACAACTCGTCAAGGAAACGTGGATTAAATGACAATGCCTGAACGATTACATCAATTCGATCACGTAAAGCCTCGATCACCTGATAGGTACCGCCGCCTCGATCATCGTTTGCCGTGAGGTACCAAGCAGCTTCTGGGCATTCGAATATGTGATTGAGTACTTCAGCATAATTGTCACCCATCACGGTCAACAGGGCGCTCTGCGTCCGAGTAGGAATGCGATTATATTCGTCGATAATTTTCACGCGCATGGATAACCACGAGCGCCATGCAATCCGAATGTCATCCATGCTCTGTGCGCTAACCAAATCCGCAGGCAATGGGTTGCCCAGCAAATCAGCGATGGTCATTTGTGGATGTCCGTGCTGCATGGCACGTCTCACTTCACGGACAGGGTAGCCAGCCAACACGGCCATCAATATGGCGCTGGCTGTCTTCCCGCGCCCTGGGCCGCCAATAAAAAGGCATTTGCCACGCGTGGCAAACGTCAAGATTGGCATCAATATAAAACTCGAGTAACTCTGTGCAGACGGTAAAGTCAAAGTGCGCTTGCTATCACCAACTCCAAAAGAAGGCGCAGGCCCTTCGTTGTACTCAATATCATAGTGCGGGCTAATAATTGCGTTATTTACGATCCAAAAATACGCTTGTCGCAACTTTTCATCGAGCGCCAGCGCCTTCGGTTCAGTGCTCTCATCTAGTTGAATGGGCCCCTGATAAAGTTCAGCCACGTCAAACTGCCTAGGGGCATTGGTGGTCTTGGGGTTTGTGGGAGCCTGAGAAATACGCTTAAAAAAATCGAGAGGTGTCATCGTGCGAACTATCCTGACAAGGAGATATTTGCGATTAGGCAGTATATCGCCCTACCAGGGCTTCTTGTCAGACCTAGGGACTTTTATTCGTGCGCTCGATTTTGGCTAAAAGCCGTTCACGCACCGCCATAAGTGCAAAGCCCAGGAGGTTTAAACCCTGCCATTTACTTGGATCTCGTGCCTTTTCGTCCTCAGCCGCAAGTCCGATGCCCCATATCGAATCCACGGGGCTAGCTTCCACAAGTACTTTATTGCCGGTCTTGAGTAAAAATTCGGCCATTTCGTTATGAGCCTCGAATTTTGCAAGATTGCCTCGCACCACATACTCGAACCTATGGGTTTCCCAAAGATTTTGTTCGAAGCCTGATACTTCTCTGCCAAGTGCCTTCGCCGCTGCGGGACTAGGGGCTTTCAAAATGCGGTCCAGTGTTGAAGTATCTCCGAATAGTCGAGCCTTCTGAGCCATCATAAAGTGTTCAGCAGTCATGTACTGAACACTATCGCATTCAAAAGGGGATACATACCATTGGCTAAAGCAACTATTGGATGCAATTCCCTTGGGATGTGGACGATGTCCCCAAAAATACAGATATGAAAATTTGTCGCCCGCGTCGACACGCAAACAAAGCTCGGACAGAGAAAGAGGAATAGTCATTTAGATACTACGTCCAATGGAATGACTGGGGAGCCGGCGGCTTCATATAATCTCTCCGCATAGTCCTGAATTTTTTCTCGCATGTATAACTTTTTCAGCCAACCATGCGGAATTGAACTACATCCGTAATAGGCACCCGCAATCTGCCCTGCGATGGCAGCAGTCGTGTCCGCATCGTCTCCGAGATTTGCGGCTGCCAACACCGTACTAGCGAAACTGTCGTTGTTATGAAAACACCATAGAGCCGCTTCAAGAGACTCGACAACGTATCCAGACCCTCTGATTTCTTCTTTTCCCTTAGCCAAGTAGGAGCCATTCGCCATTGCCGCTACCTTCGGCTCGTGTATGGAAATATCGTTGATTAGTATCAGCTCGCCCTTGGACTTTCCGGAAAACGCCTCAGCTAAAATACGTCCAAAAAGCTTGCAACTTTCGATGGCTTCTGGAGCACCATGCGTTGTTCGTGAGCTATCACCGCAAAAAATATTAACTTCATCCATTCTGGGGTAATAGAAAAGAACGATCGGAGCAAGGCGCATAAGCGACCCATTCCCGGCAGTCATTGGATCAATTGCTCCAGAGTAGGGTTCGCCTGTCGCCAGAAATTTCGATAGTGCTTGGCTTACAGTAACTCCAATGTCAAAACACTCATCTTTGGAACTTAAGTAACCCCACTGCCACCAATTACAATAACGAGTGATTTGGTCTCTAGCATCGAATCCATTGCAGTGCAAAAGACTTTCTGCCAGACACAGTGCCATCGACGTATCGTCAGTCCATTTACCTGGCGGCAAATCGAATGGACCTCCGCCAATCATATCTGTCAGCGGAGAGAAAGATCCACGAACCGAAAACTCTACACTCGTACCTATCGCATCACCACACGCCAAACCAAGTAGGCTGCCAATGTATCTGTCTTTCAATGCGATGCTCATGTGAATTTCTACATTTGAGAGGACTGTTTTCTTTGACACCAGCTTTTATATATACAAATTGCAGGCCGGTTACGTCTATTATACCTAGGATGCAGATGGCACTTGAGTACAATGCTCTTCAAACTTTTGCCCCTGTAACCCTTTGGAAGTAATGAGCGTCTGCTTTGGGTTGCGGATTCAACTGATGGATGCAACACACTAATCACTGCGCAGGCAGAAGGAGTGTTGCAGATGAAGCAAAGAGCACGGATTTATTACACCGATACCCAGAAAGCTTTGATGTGGGAACGCTGGCGCAAAGGTGAATCGCTTCAACAGATTGCACAATTGTTTGATCGAAATCATTCGTCAATACAGCGTATTCTTGCTGAGACGGGTGGGATACGCCCACCCGCCCGACAGCGTTCGAGATTGGCACTGACGTTGGCGGAACGCGAAGAGATATCGCGTGCTGTCGTGGCCGGACACTCAATTCGTTCAATAGCGGTGCTTCTTGGAAGAGCTGCATCCACGATCAGTCGAGAGATCAAACGCAATGGTGGTCAGGAATGTTATCGGGCGAACCTGGCAGACCAGAGCGCTTGGGACAGAGCCTGTCGCCCAAAAGCGTGCAAATTAGCCGAGAATCCAAGCTTGGCCAGCATCGTGTCTAACAAGCTCCAATTGCAGTGGTCACCGGAGCAGATTGCGGGGTGGTTGAAACATACTTACCCTAACGACGAGAATTACCACGTGTCACACGAAACCATCTACCGCAGTCTATTCATTCAAGCGCGTGGCGCCTTGAAGAAGGAGCTCTTACAGCATTTGCGACGCACACGCGTCATGCGCCGTTCGCGCCATCACACGCAGAAGACCAGCAACCACGGCAGAATTATTGACACGGTATCTATCAGCGAGCGACCCGCCTCTGTGGAGGATCGTGCAGTCCCCGGTCATTGGGAAGGGGACTTGCTGTTTGGAAGCGGCAACACGCAAATTGCAACGCTGGTAGAACGTCAGTCACGCTACGTGATGCTCGTGAAGGTGGCGGGCAAAGATACCGATACGGTCATCAATGCACTGATTAAAAATGCTCGCAAGCTGCCACAGGAGCTCTATAAATCTTTAACCTGGGATCGGGGCAAGGAGATGGCTGACCATAAGCGCTTCACACTGGCGACCGATATCAAAGTCTATTTTTGCGACCCTCAAAATCCTTGGCAACGCGGATCAAATGAAAATACGAATGGTTTATTGCGACAATATTTTCCAAAGGGAACCGAAATTGCTTCGTATTCACAAGCACAACTAAATGCAGTGGCAAGAAGATTAAATCAACGCCCCAGGAAAACTCTGGATTACCAAACGCCTGCTGCTATATTTAACCAAACTGTTGCGTCCACCGGTTGAATCCGCAGTCGCAAAGTGTCAGTCGCTATTCGGCCAAGAGCAGACAGTTACGCGTCCTCGAGCGTATGCCGACCAAGTTCATTGGTTGCGCACTCGGCATCGGGCGTATGGGGAGAATTTGCACGGTATCAGCACAGTCTAAGAAATCGAATTTAGAGCAAAGCACACACGATTGGCCGGAAGAGGAGCTGCTCGCCGTTATGAAAACTATGACACGTCATGAACACAGCATGCAAAAGGTGACTAAGCACCGATCCATACCCACGCTTTAATTACAGGCAGGTTTGTTATGAATAGTGCATATAAGCTGGCAATGTTTTTAGCAACTACAATGTTGTGCGGGTGCTCGACACATCCGGTCATTCCACCTGCCAGTAATTGGACCATTACTAATCCCCCGACAGAAGTCAGTTTAGACGCTTATAAAAATCCGAATGATCGAGGAGATTATCAAAGTAATGATATCTCTATCGCCATGGCGATTTCCGGCGGTGGTTCTAGATCCGCAAACCTTGCAGCAGGCGTTATGTTAGGCCTCGAGGAGATTGACCACACAGATTCGCCTGCAATCCGTAACAACTTGTTGATGGAAGTCGATTATTTTTCTACGGTATCAGGTGGTGGGCTTGCAGCAGGACTTTACTTGGAGGCCCTAGATAGGCATCTACGCTATGACGGGACAGCTAAAACATTCTCTTTCAACAACGCATTCAAATCACAAAGGAACCACTGTGAAGAGAAAACTACACTCGCACGACAACTTGAGCGTGGTTATCATGACAATTTAGTAGATGGGATGTCTCAACCTCGAGTTTGGTTTACCAACGCAGATCGAGGCGATGCGATTGAGGAAGAACTCGATCGTGCCATTCTGGGTGCCGAATGTGAAGATCGCAAAGATAATCCGATGACTCTTGGCGACTTTTTTGTACCGCGAACTTCCACTAAGCCGCCGAGGCTTCCAATCTGGATAAACAATGGCACAGTTTTTCAGAACGGCTGGTGGATGCCATTTTCGCCGAATGTACTACAGTCTTACGGCATTGATGGCTATTGGCATAACATGAAGCTTCATGCCATGGCCGGACATGATGAGGACTATTTTGACGTCCCTGTTTCGATCGCCCTGAAAGCAAGTGCTTCCTTCCCTCTTGCTATCCCTGCTACCACATTGCGAAGCAATAAATGTGGCGATAAGGCGTGCTTCATTCAAGTCATGGATGGTGGACTTTCCGACAATCTAGGTTTTATCTCTGCTTACAACTTGCTTCGCAAAGAAGGAGGCAAGAATCGAAAATTGCTAATTGTTGTTGATGCATTCCCTGGAGACCTCAGTCCTTTCACCCGAAGCATGGGATCTCCAACATTATTGCAAGTACTTACTCGAGTAACCGAAATCAATAAAGATTCTTTTCGCCATCAGATTAGACACAATGCGAAATTTTTCGATAGTGCGAATAATGTTGACCTGAAAATCTTGTATCTGACGATTGATGACGCCGAAATTATTCGGAAAATTCGCACCAACTTGAATGTTAATAAGAAACAACAAGCCGATTTGATTATATGTGGCCAAACGCTTGTGCGAAATCACCACAATGAAATCGTAGAGTGGTTTGAGGGTGGTGAGTCACTAATGAAAAGCCTTGGTCCTATCAACTGCACCTTGTGAATGCCTAAATAGGTTAGCGTCCGCTTCGGGTCGCATCATGCCAGTCGATATTCGGCGAGATACAGATTAAATTCAGGTCCATGCCTATGTGCGTCTACCGGGGTCCCATCTATCCTAAACTGTTGTTCCATAAAGTGAGTTGATTTAAATTATGAAAACATATGGTCGAGTATGACTAAAACCATATATATGGTTTCTCTCATAAATCACCATATTTTCGGGTTGTTTCGAACATTGTGTTTATTTCCTTTGCTACCTACACTGCACAAATCAACGCACAACCGTTGCTATAACCGCAGCTATTGCCCTCCCGATGCCATTCCAATTGCCAACCGAAACCGAAGCTAAACTCGCCTGCGAAAGCAGTCGTTTGTTAGCGGCCTGCATAGAGCATTGTGATGCTCCCGGTCTGCGGGTCATTGCAGGAAATCAAGAAATTGAAGTCCCTGTATCGGCGTTAAGAATGCTGGTCGATATTCTTGCTCAGATGGGCCAAGGCAATGCCGTCAGCATTATGCCTATTCTTCCAGAGCTTACCACTCAGGGAGCAGCAGACTTTCTCAATGTGGCACGGCCTTTCTTGCTGGGCCTTGTTGAGAGAGGTGAGTTGCCATTTCGAATGGTTGGTACACATCGCAGAATCATGCTCAAAGATTTAGTGGAGTACCGATCCAGGTCTCAGATCGATCGCAAGGCGGCATTGGATGAGTTGACTCGTCAGGCTCGAGAGTTGGGCATGGGCTACTGAGCGTGGCGAATTTCGTTCCGCGTTTTGTTGCCTGCGCGTAGGACTGATCACCACTTATTGAGCGAATTTTGTGTCTATTCTGTTGATTTCCACGCGAAGCTGACCACATATTACATTGCACCAGAATTGGCACAATGATGTTGATCCGGCAAGTTTGTTGATTCGACCCAGATCGAGGAGTAAGTTACCGGCATGAATCGTCGCTCAACAGCTTTGCCCCGTGTTCGTGTTCCCACGTTGCGAGCGATGCTGGCGTCGGTAACGGGCGAGGTAGATCGCTTGCCGTCACGCAAGCCTGTCGGTAAGGAAATCGTAGACTGGCTTGAGCCAAGTCCGTGCCCGACGTCTCGTCGCTGCGTCCGTCGGCACGCAGATCTGCTGGCGTCCATCCAGGGGGCAGTTCTGCCGCGCAAAAAGAGGCGGCGCTGATCACGAGCGCCGGCCGGGTTCGACTAATCCGCTGTGTCCACTTTGGGTCGGGAGCGGTCGGGCTTCACCAGAAAGTGAGTCACGGTTAACAGGTTTGCGATTCAGAGCAGACCGGCGCCTTAAAGCAGACAGGCGGAGGCATTTGAGACCGATGTTGGGGTCGCTGACGATGTCATCACGGGATTTTCGGCAATCAGTACAATTAAATTTGTAACTCGGTTGTTCTGCTACATTCAAACCCAGTTGTCATCGTTATGTCGACCATAATCACGACTTATACTATGGGTTCCGTCATTTTTTCAGGAGCTGCGCTTGCATCCAATATTCGTCATTACAAAGTTAGAAATTCAGTCCCTAGACGATGGACAGGCGCGTGAACTGATTGCTCGTTTGTGCCGTGCCACAGTTTCGAAATTGGGTATTGAAGAGACCTTGGTGACATGGAGTGGAAATCAACGCGCCGGTGACGGAGGAGTGGATGTACGTGTGAGTAGCAACGACGATCGACTCGATGAAACGGCTATCAAGAAAAGTCACTGCGTCTTCCAAGTTAAAGCCGAAGTATTCGAGCCGGGAAAAATAGCGTCTGAGATGGCCCCTAAAAATGCTATTCGCCCTGCGATTGTTGAGCTAGCCGAACTAAAAGGCACCTACATCATTGCCTCTACAAAAGACGATGTAAGTGACATTTGGTTGAAAAGGCGAATTGCCGCCATGAACGCTTGCCTCGATGAGCACGGACTGGCAGGAAAGGTTGCAGTTGATTTTTATGACAGCAGAAGAATTGCCGATTGGGTCGAGCAACATCCGGTGGTTGTGACGTGGGTGCGAGATGCCTTGGGAAAAAAACAGAGGGGTTGGAAGCCCTACGGGCCATGGGCATATGCAGAAGACAACGTAGACGCAAACTATATTATCGATAAACGAGCGAAGCTTTTCGCACCCAATTCCGATGAAGGTAGCGAGACGCTGGACGCCATCAACGACATGCGAAAAGCTGTTATGACAGCGCAGGCGGTAAGACTTCTTGGGCTTTCGGGAGTCGGTAAAACACGACTGGTTCAAGCGTTGTTTGATGGGCGCATTGTTACAACGGAGCCCGCTCTTAACCCTGAAAATGTGATCTATGCGGATGTGTCCGATCAGCCCGAACCACATGTGGAAACAATGGTAGAGGCACTATCAGTGGAGCATAGTGATTGTGTTGTCGTTATCGACAATTGTAGTCAGAAAACCCATGCAAAACTGGTTGAAACACTTGCCAAACACAAAGGTGGTGTCAGGCTACTCACCGTGGAATATGACATTCGCGATGACATGCCGGAAGGAACGACATGCTTTCGATTGGAAGGTTCTTCGAGTGAAACCATTTGCGAATTGCTCAAGGCGCGATTTTCTTTTCTTTCCCAAAACGACCTGACTACCTTGGCACGAGTTTCAGAAGGAAATGCAAGGCTAGCCTTCGCACTGGCGTCCACATCAGAGGTCAGCGGTGAAATTGCTCAGCTACGTGACGAGGTCTTGTTGGAGCGACTGTTCGTCCAGAATAAGACTGAGAGTGACGAACTACTCCGCTGTGGAAAGGTGGCAAGTCTAGTCTATTCATTTGATTTTGATAGCGATGAATCAGAGCAGGAAATGAAAGTCCTAGCCGATCTTGCTGAAGTCTCCGTGAAAACATTCAGGCGCAATATGCTGGACCTGCAGAGCAGAAGCCTGATTCAGGCGAGAGGTCAATGGCGGGCACTTCTCCCGCATGCCGTTTCAAATAGGCTGGCAGCGCTTGCACTCAAAGAAATTCAAAAAACTGAATTACTAACAGCGTTCTCAACTAGTGCTACACCTAGGGTAGGCAGTTCGTTTGCTCGTCGACTCGGGTTCCTTCATGAATCAAGCGATGCCGTCGCTATCGTCAATGAATGGCTCTCGCCCGATGGGCTTCTTGGGAATCTACGGTCACTGAAAATTCACGACTCCAAACTATTCGAATTGATTGCGCCCGTCTCGCCAGAAAGTACGCTAGCAGCGATTGAGAGGTATGCAAACCAAGCTGAAGACTCTGACGAAAGTTCATTGCCGATTGGCAGGTTTGCAGGCATTGCACGGTTAATTGCATACGACGAGAAGTTGTTTGATCGATGCGCCAAAGTGTTGCTGACATTTTCAAAAATAGGAGCAAATGCTGGCGCGAGGCAGTCGCTTGTCGATGAATATTTCCGGTCGTTATTCTTCTCTAGGCTTTCGGGCACGCATGCCACCATAGGCCAACGCGAGAAAGTGGTTCGACACCTCTGTTTCTCAAGCGACTCGCAGGAGGCACAAATAGGTCTTGGCCTATTGGAAGCCAGTCTCGAGGCCCATCACTTTTCAAGTTCTCTCATATTCGAATTCGGGCTTCGCCGCCGGAACTATGGCTGGCATCCCAAATCATTCACCGATGTCACTGATTGGTACTCCGCATTTATATCCATTGCTGGAGAGCTTGGGTCGGAAGATTCAGAAAGGGGAAGACGAGCGCGGGGAATCCTTGGCAAAAAGACGCGAGGGCTTTGGCAGTTTGCGGGTATGTGTGATGAAATTGTCTCGCTGGCGCCCGCCCTGAAAGCAGTGGATGGCTGGGCGGAAGGTTGGATCGCAGCGAAAAGAATACTTAAATGGGATAGCGACGGTGCGGAACCAGAGGCCCAAAGAAAAGTAGTGATACTAGAGAAGCTTCTGGCACCCACCAATCTCAAAGAATCGATTATCGCGAAAGTGCTAGTGCGAGATGTCGTCGATAGCCTTGACGAAGGCAGCCATGGAGACACCACGGGTAAACGATTGCGAAATGCAGAAGACGAAGCGGTAAGTCTTGGCCAACTGCTAGCGGCTGATCAAGAACTACTTAGTAAGCTACTTCCTCGCATTGCAAATGTGCCCTCCCGAGGCCACGTGGCGAAGCTAGGGAAAGGAGTTGGTCAATGTGTCAATGATGCACAGGAAATTTTGACCAGTTATCGTGCCTTGCTGTCGACGGCTTCTCAGAAACCCGTGTTTACATCATTTCTTGGCGGCTTCATATCAGGGTGGAATGAGGTCGATAGTGTAAGCGTGTCAGCTTTTCTCGATGCAGCGATAGACGATTCGGTCTGGGGGAAGATCTTCCCCGAACTGCAGACATACGTGACACTAGATGCCGTCGCGGTCGAGCGAATTTTGAAATCACTTCGGCTGGGGATTGCGCCTGTCGAGCAATTCAATGTGCTCGCTTATGGCGGTACGACATCGACTATGGATGTTAAACAAGTTTCCGAAGTCATTGACGCTATTTTAGAAAGAGATGTCGGTGGCCAAGCAGTAGCGGTTTATGTGCTACACATGATCGTATATGGAGCTTCCGACAAACAATCGGATTATCGGAAAGCTCTCGGGAAATACTGCATAAAATTCATTGGCGCGCTGGATTGGAAAACGGTGCCTAGTGAAAGCATGAATACAAGCGACACGATCGAGACGATTGTCAGGTACGCGGTGGAATCAGCCGATCAGATGGCAGAGTTGTCTAACGCCTTCCATCGACTGTTGACTTATCTAAATGACATGCCGACATGGCACCGAAGTCAGCGCAACAACATAATAAAGCCATTTCTAAACAAATTTACCGGTGAAGTGCTGGACCTAGTATTTGTGGCTGATGAAGATGGCTCTTACGAAGCGGCAATAAGATTGCTGAGCAACGAAGCTGGACATGCAGAACCCACCGCAATGACGGACCTTACAAATGCTAGCCTGCTTAAATGGTGCGGGACATCTCCCGAGCGATTTGAGTTTGCCATGCAGCTCTGCGACATCGTTAGCATCAGTCCGCCAACAGAGTCCTCCGCTGCGGCTGAAACGACTCTCTCAAGCATCGTACGCGACATCCTAAACATAGCGCCAAATAAGGCGAAGATGATTGAACTACTGGGCGATCGCTTGTATCACATGGGATCTGGAGTCAAAGGCATGAAAAGCAGCCTAGTGTTGCTGGACAGTTTGGGCGCTCAAAGCGATATGACAGTCGCAACCGAGCTCACCAGGGCAAAGTCCCAGATGGTCGCCAACATGGAATGGTGGGAATCTATTGAGCGCAAACATCGAAGTAGTCGGTCAGAAAGCTTCGAATAAGGACAGGAAAGCATAATTGAGAACGCACTCCTGCTAGTAGTCGGCAGCAATCGGTTAAAACAAGTGATTATTTCAGGGACTGAACCGGAATACGCATTCAGGCCTAACAACCAATTTATCCAATACTACTTGTCGCCCAACCTTGACTCGGGTAAGAATAGTTCACATTAGGACGAAGCGCTGCCTGGCACAGACGAATACCTATAAGGTCGTGACAACTTTGGGCCCCAATAGGCCCCAAAGCACTAAATGGCCGAATGGGATAGACGCGCACTGGAAGTTTTGCGCGAGCCGCTGGAGTCCGGCGTGGTGACGATTTCACGCGCTGCAAGACAAAGCGAGTTTCCGGCACGCTTCCAATTGGTCGCCGCAATGAATCCATGCCCATGCGGCTGGTCCGGCGATCCCTCCAGTCGTTGTCGTTGTTCGATGGAGGCAATACAACGCTATCGATCCCGTTTGTCGGGGCCATTGATGGACCGGATAGATTTGCAACTATCGGTGCCGCGTCTGGCTCCGCATGAAATGCGCAGCGATGCTCCGCGCGGTGAAGCCACCGCGCTCGTGCGCGCACGCGTGATCGCGGCGAGGGAAATACAGATGCGGCGTTGCGGAAAAACCAATGCAAGGCTCTCGCAATCGGAAACCGAAAACTTTTGTCATCTCGCCACCAAAGATCAAAACCTGCTGGAGAGAGCGATGGAAGCGCTGCAATTGTCGGCGCGCGCCACGCACAGGATTTTACGGGTAGCGCGCACCATCGCCGATTTGGCCGGCAGTGAAAATATCGATACGCAGCATCTAGGCGAAGCCATCGGCTACCGGCAACTTGACCGCGGTCAAAGTGCACGGGCCGTTGCGTGAATGGCAATCTTTGTGCTTATCGCATCCAATGCCCACATAGGTCGTCAGTTGGGTGCATCTTTCATTTTTCTTGATTAGTCTTGTATATGAAGAAATGAAAATACAGGAGGCTAATCATGACTCCCGCACATGGAAACTGCCTTTGCGGTGCAATTGAATTTACTGCCCGGTTACCAAGCCGATGGGTGGCGCATTGTCATTGCACCATGTGCCAGAAAACCGGAGGCTCTGCCTTTATTACCTGGGTTGGTCTTGAAGATCGGTGTTGTGAAATTCATGATCCGAAAAACCGATTGCAATGGTACAAATCTTCAAATGAAGCACAGCGCGGCTTCTGTATAAATTGTGGTTCCGTCCTGTTTTTCAAATCCAGCCGATGGCCCGATGAAATACACGTCACTTTGTCGAATTTTCAAACCCCGGTCGATCGGGCTCCGCAGGCGCACGCATTTTGGGATACGCATGTCGATTGGGTGGTGATCGACGATGAGTTGCCGCGTAAAACCGCTCAGCAAATATTTAATGAATAACAATTTCCCGCTGCAATCTTCCATACTAAGCGTACCTATTCCAGCGAATGAGAGAGAATAAAGTGTCCAATAAATCCGATTTCTATATTCGCGGGCTTTTGTTTGCGGGCACATGGATTCTTTGGCTTGGTGCTGCCATTGGGTATGTGTATTCAAGAAATGAAACCATTGTCCTGAACCAGCTGCCGCCGCCACTCATGGCCTGTTTCATGGTTTGGCTTCTGGGCTCCATGATATTTCTGTATCTGGCGATATTTAACGTGTTGCGGGCAATGCGCACAAAGCCGTGACCATGTCTTTCCAGATTCGCTCAAATTAATTTCAATGAACGCAACAAAAAGAGTTATCACATTCAGCGTTTTCGTGCTTGTCGTACTGTTGACATTCGTGCCAATACCTTTGCCAATCGATTTCCCGATCAAAGTCACGCAGGCAGGCAGTGATTCAAAAATCCGGTTTTACTATCGGCCAGTTGGATTGCCCGGACTGATTACCGGTGACAACCCCTGGGTATATGCAAGGGTTGTCGATTCCAGCGGCGAACGAATCAATATCGCCGATGTTTGGGCCGATACTCCCTGCGATGGTGTTGGTCGGCTGAGCAAGAAGCTGCTTCTGAAAGAAATCCGCTGTCTGGATTGATAAAGGAAAATATTTTTCACGAAAGCAGACAGAACTTTCATGTCCGTATCCAATACGCAATTGCGTTTGTGATTAAACAATTAGTCGAAATCGGAATCCCATTGTCATGCCGTCATCGTATTATCTTGCAAGCCGGTGCCCCAGTTGTGGCGCGACAAAATCAAGAAGCTCCGCTACCGCCTATGTCTATTGCGATTTTTGCGGAAACCTGGCCGATTATGATTTCAGGAAAGCCTGCGAACAGCCGAAAGAGCTGCCCGGCCCGGTCTATGAAAAACTTGCCGCAGCACTGAAGCCGCAATGCGAAAAAGCCGCGCTTGCCAATGACCGTAAAAAATATCTGGAAACCCAGGTCACATTATTCGATGCCTGGGTAGATGCCTGTCCGAACGCCGTCCCGGTACGCGTGAAGGATCCCGATTTCAAAAAACAATACATTGCCCATATGGCCGAATGTGCAACGGCTTGCGCCTTCGATGAGGTTTCTAAAAAAATATCCGAAGACATGGCTGCCGCGACCGCCAAACTGGTATGGAAGCAGGAAGGCGCGCGTATGTGGTGTACGCAGGAAAGTTTCTTGCCAGTGCTGAAAACCGTGGTCGACAATATGAAGCGTTGTTATTCCGATGAAATGCAGCAGCAATACACGCCGCACCCCGATGGCGCGTCTGCACCGCTATTGAAGCGAATCGGTAACGCTTTGTTCGTGCAAGGCTGGCTGCCCTATCTTGACGAGGCAACGGCGGAAATATTGCTGGAAAAAACCGGATTGGCGCAGGAATATTTGAATGCTGAAAACAACCCGGCGGCATTGCTGAGTTGCGGACATTGTAAAAATTCGGTTCCGGTGTTTCCCGGCGCCAGGCAATGCGTTTGCGAAAAATGCGGTCACCGGCTCGAAGTGGAACAGGGCATTACCTGCGACGGTTGCGGCAGCCACCTTGCCATCGACAAAAACACCCGGGATTTTCCATGCCCGCATTGCCAGCGCAAGATCGAACGTATTGGCTCACAATGGCCGAACCCGTTCATCATTTCGTCGCAGGCTTAGTCTAGAATCCACCACTCAAGATTGTGAACCTTTAGCTTCAATCACGCACAGGAGTTTGCCATGGGCATTACCGATTTCCTCAAAGGCCAGTTACTTGAAATTATCGAATGGACCGACGATTCGCGCGACACGCTGTCGTATCGTTATCCCGATGACGACAAGGAAATCAAGAATGGCGCGCAACTTATCGTGCGTGAATCACAGCAAGTGCAATTTGTAGCGGCCGGTAAATATGCCGATTTGTTCAATCCCGGCAAGCACACGCTAAGCACCGAAAACATTCCGATCCTGTCCGATATTCTCGGCTGGAAATACGGATTTAACTCGCCCTTCAAGTGCGATGTTTACTACATCAATACGCGCCTGTTCACCGGCAATAAATGGGGCACTTCGAATCCGGTGATGATGCGTGACAAGGATTTCGGCGTCGTGCGTCTGCGGGCATTCGGTACTTACGATTTCAGGATTGTCGATGCATCGAAATTCCTGCGGGAAGTCGCCGGTACCGACCAGAATTTCCGACTTGACGAATTTGCCGACACCATGCGCTCGCGCATCATCAGCGTATTTACCGATGCGCTGGCTACCGCCAATGTACCGGCGCTGGATGTCGCTTCGCGCTATACCGAAATGGGCGATGCCCTGTTGCCGATCATCAATCCGCAGGTCGTGGAAAAATACGGTATCGAAATTACCAGCTTCCTGCTGGAAAACGTTTCGGTACCGCCGGAAGTCGAACAAGCCATCGACAAGCGTTCCAGCATGGGCGCCATTGGCAATTTGAATGACTATGTCAAATACCAGATGGGCCAATCGATGACGATGGGCGGCGAAGGTTCGCCGGCAACGGCAACGGCTCAAATGGGTGTTGGTTTCGCGATGGCGCAGGAAATGGCGCGTGGCATGCAACAACCAAATGCCGCCGCGCCAGCTGCGGCTGCACAGTCGGCGGCGCCGCCAGCCGGTGGTATGGAAGTGCTGACACCGGAGCAGGCCGCGCAAACATTAGGCGTGTCGGTAGAAGACGTGATGGCATCGATTACCGCCGGTGATTTGAAAGCCAGAAAAATCGGCAACGCCTATCGCATTGCGAAAAGTGCTTTAGAAGAATTCCTGAAAGGCGCATGAGCAACGCAACGGTTGGCAAACATCCCTGTCCCGAATGTGGCGGGGATTTGCAATGGAATGCCGGCAAACAATCGCTGGCCTGTCCTTATTGCGGCACCATTGTTCCCTGGAACAATGCCGAAGCAGGTTCGCCGGGCGAAGTTCAGGAAAACGATCTTGTCACGGCATTGCAAAAACATCCGGAAGATCAGCGCGGCTGGGGCGAGGACCGGCGCGAAGTAAAATGCCAAAGTTGCCAGGCGATTTCGGTTTTTGTCGGCGGCAAAGTCGCGCAACGTTGCGAATTCTGCGGCTCGCCTTCCATCATCGACCACGAAGCCGAGCGCGATGCCATCACGCCGCAATATGTACTGCCATTCAAAGTCAGCGATGGGCAGGTGCGTGACAATATTCGCAAATGGTATGGCTCGCACTGGTTCGCGCCCAATAAATTGAAAGATGCTGCATTGACCGATACTTTGCGTGGCGTGTATCTGCCTTATTGGACTTTTGATTCGCATGTGCATGCCGACTGGACTGCAGAAGCGGGGCATTATTACTACACCACCGAAAGCTACACCGACAGCCAGGGCCGTAGCCAGACGCGGGAAGTTCGCCATACCCGCTGGGTCGATGCAAACGGCAGCCTGGAACATTTTTTCGATGACGAATTGATTCCCGGCACTACCGGTGTACATGCCGATTTGTTGCGCGAGGTCGAACCGTTTCCCACGCTGACCGATCTGAAACCCTATTCACCGGAATTCGTTCGCGGCTGGACAGTGGAGCGTTATCAAATCGACTTGCACAAGGCCGCCGATCTCAATCAGCTGGATATGCAGAAAAAAACCGAAGCCCTGTGCGCAGCGGATGTGCCTGGTGACACCTATCGCAATTTAAGCGTTAATGCTAAATACCAGGGCCGCACCTTCAAGCATGTTTTGGTGCCGGTCTGGCTGGTGACGTATACCTATGGCAGCAAAAACTTCCAGGTGCTTTCCAACGGTTATACCGGCACGCTGGCCGGGGAATATCCGAAGAGCTGGGTCAAGATTTTCTTTGCCACGATGCTGGCAATATTCGTGGCGATCATGTTGCTGGTGGCCTTCGCGAATAATTGAGATCGGAAACGGCCAGTATTTATCGGAAAAATTCCGGCTGCTGGCGAAATCGCATTTTCAGCACAAATTACGCCGCATAGGAAACCACGCCACATCCTTTTTCAGCTGCCTCCCTGTAAAAGGCCAGCAATGTGTCGAATTGTTCCACTAAATACTTCTCGTCGCCACGATACGTTTCAATGCGATACGCCTCTGAAGCATCCTCCATGTTTTGCAGGCGATCCAGTATCTGTTCTCTTGTCCATTCCGATAGTTGCCTCGCCTGATCTTTTACCTCATCGGCAGTGATCAGGTTGCAACCGTTGAAAAGCGCATCATCCACCTCTTCGCCGATATGGATTCCCTGTCCATCAAGTATTTTTCCCAAAACGTCCCGTGCCGTTTCAATGTCGGTTCCGATGATATATTTTTCGTCCTCGACCCATTGGTCGATCAGGCTGTGATCGCTTTTCATTTCTTCGATCTCGTGCTGCGTACAGGCAAGAAAAAATAAATTCATACTCATGCTGCATGATCCCGTAAATGGATTGTTGGCAGAACCATAAGGTAATTTTATTGCAAATGCATGTGCCAAGATTTTTTCAGAACCTGCCCGCTACGACCGTCAATGGCCATGTCACGGAACGAACGGTTTCGGGATTATCCCAGGCCTGTTGCATTTCCGTTTCTATCAGGCCAACTGCATCAATACCGGTAGCTTTCATATAGCGCTGGCTGGCCGACCAGCTACGCAAATAGGCAAGATACTGTGCAAGATTCCAATCGCAGTGCAATTCCAATGTCGGGCTTTGGATTTTGCTGAAAGGAAATGCGATGTCGCGATAGGCGTTTTCAACCAGTTTTCTTTCCGGCGGCCAGTAATCATCGAGCGTGCCGAGGTAGAGTTTCTCGAATACGGCATCGATGGGTTGATTCACCGATGAACGCTCATAAGTCCATACCGCCAGCAAGCCATCTTTTTTCAATACGCGCCGGGCTTCGGAAAAGAAGCGCTCAAATTCGAACCAGTGCAACGCCTGCGCAACGCAGACGCAATCTGCACTGTCATCCGGCAGCGAGCATTGTTCGGCAGGTTCAACCGCATAACGAATATTGGGATGCGAGGCGGCGCTGGCAATTTGTGTAGCGCTGGGGTCGCTGGCAAATACTTGATCGAAGTAATCGGCCAGGGCGACACTGGCTTGCCCATTGCCGCAGCCGGCATCCCAAACCAAAGAGTGCGATGCACATTGCGAAACAAGCCAATCGAACAGGGCCTTTGGATAACGCGGCCTGGCATTGGCGTAATCGCTGGCGTGGCCGGAAAAGTGGTCTTTGAAAGTCTTCACAAAGGGCTCCCTTGTTTGAGCACGCAATATTTTAACCCCGCCGGGTGAAATACTTGATAACTGCACAAGCAATACCGGTTAAATGACGATTCCATGAATGGCAAAGACGACAAGATTCTATAAATCCAGCGTCATGAATACGCTGTAAGGATCTTCGAGATAATCGGCAAACGGTGCGCACAAGCGAAACCCGAAGCGCCGGTAAAGATTTCGGGCCGGAGCAAAAGCATCCGCCGATCCGGTTTCCAGGCTGAGTTTGCGATAGCGGCGATGTTTGGCTTCTTCAAGAATATGTTGCAACAGTTTTGTACTGACGCCCTGGCGCAAATGCCGCGCAGCGGTGCGCATGGACTTTATCTCGCCATGTTGCGAATCAAGTTCTTTTAGTGCGCCGCAACCCTGCAATTCCGTACCCTGCCATGCAGCCCAGAAAGTGATTTCCGGTTTACGCAATGCATCCAGATCCAGTGCATGAATGCTTTCCGGCGGTGAATGCAAGCGCATGCTTTGCAAATGTTCCTGCAACAATTCTATGACTGCAGGGTTGTGTAAATCATCAACGAGAATTTGCATGGCGGGCTTTATCGGGAATCCCATTACTTAGGCGCTGCGGTTATCGGCAATATGCCAAAGCACTCCGGAAGGGTCGCTCAGATACAACACGCGCAGACCCCATGGTTGCAGGGCTGGTGGCTTGATCATGATGTCCGGATATTTCGTCTTGAGATCCGATCTTTCGATCAACTCCCACCATTCGTCGACATTCTCGACCATCAAATGCATCATGAAGTTTTCGGCAAGTGCCTGCACGAAATAATTTTGCAGAAGAAACCGGAATGATCCGATTTCCATCTCGGTGACTTGCTCATTGCCCCAGTTGATCTTGAAACCAAGGTCGAGATAAAACTGTTTGGCAAGCCCATAATCTTTTGCCGGGACAAATGCTTTTAAATCAAGAATTGAACTGGATTCCACGGCAGCACCAGATTTATGGGGATTGGCTTGAATGCTTGTTGAATATCTTCGGGTGTCCCGGAAAATACGTCAAGACGGGTTCTTTCAACGCGAATAGCATCGCGATTTTCGGTATCCCCGTGGTCAAGAATAGTTGGGAACATACAAGGGGAATTCCCCGCTCATTCCCTTCAATTCCGTTCTGGCAAAACACTGGGCAGGAATATCGCCGGTTCGCACGAATTTTTCACTCATCAGCAGCGGCAGTTTGTAGGTGCTGCACTGGCTTTCGATACGCGATGCAATATTCACTTCCGTTCCGATGGCAGTGAAGTCCATGCGACGCAGGTTGCCGATGTTGCCGTACTGGAAACGACCGACGTGCAGGCCAACGCCATGTTCGAAATTCAACGGGCTGTCTTTCAGGGCTTTATTGGCCGCGATGGCGGCAGCAACGGCATTTTGGCAAACCTGCTGGGCATTGGCGGCATCGCTGATCGGAAAAATCGCGAGAATGGCATCGCCGATGAATTTCAATATCTCGCCGTCATGCGCGTAAATCACGTTGACCACGATGTCGTAATAGGCGTTGAGCTTGTTGGCCAATTCCACCGCTTCGGTATTCTGCGAATGGGTGGAATATTTTCGAATATCGGAAAACCAGATCGCGCCTTCCATGTCCATCATGCTACCAGGGCGAATATTGCCCTGCTTGATCTCGTCGCCCGGGGAATAACCGACGTAGCAACTCAGCACGGTATTCAACACCAGATCTTTTACGGCACTTTCAATCAGCAGGCTCAAGGCGGTGAGGGAAATTTTTATCAGCTCGATTTCCGTCGGAGTGAAGCCGCCGACTTCGTACGAAACCAGGCTGATATACGCTTCCTTGCCGCAAAGCCGGGTTGCGATGTAATGGGTTGCGCCGAGTTTTGCCAGATCATCCAGCACGGCATATTCGTGCTTCGCGTCTTGTGCCAGTGTGTAAGATAAAAATTCTTCGCCTTCGACCAGCCGCCAGAACGGGCTTCGCTTGAAGGGTTCGGAAACTTTTGCACCGAAGGTCAAATGCGCTTCGTCGATCGTGCAGTTATCGAGGTAGTGCACTTTGCGATAGAACAGAGTCGGCGAGGGGACCGGGTCGGGAGTAACAATGGCGTTCTGCCAGACAAAACGAATGGCTTCAATTTGCGGATGCAAAGTCATCAAGGCTACATTGGCGCGACATAGATGGATGTCCTGGCCGGCCAGGAATTTGCAGTAAAGATGAATAATCGCCGTAATGTCGCTGCCTGCCGCAAGCATGGTTTCTTTTTGCCAAATCAGCGTTTGCTGATGGAAATTATTTCCCGCCTGAAGGCCCGGTGATGACACGGCAATCTACTCCCCAAAGTATTGCCACAGAATACGCCCATGCAGAGCAAAGTGGATGCAGAAAACGTTAAACTAGGCGGTCGGCCACTCAATCCCCCCGGTTCTGAATGCAACTACTCCCTGGCAATGCCCAACTGGTTTTCGAAGACCGAAATCATTACTTGTACGCCGAGGTCAGCGGCCCCGAGGATAATTTTGAAATAAGCATGGCTTACTGGACGGCGATTGCCGAACAATGCCATTTGCGTGGTACCAAATGTTTGCTGGTGCTGGAGCGTCTGGGAAAATACAAGGGCGAGCGCGATATGACCTTGATGATCGACAGCATCATTGCGCTGGGTTTCGAGCATATCCGGGTTGCCTATGTCGATGCATTCGTAGAAGACCTGCCGATTGCCGAGCAAGGCGAGATTCTTGCCATGGAACGCGGTATTGCCGGTCGCGTATTTGGCAGCGTGCAGGAAGCCGAACGCTGGTTGCGGCTGGGCTAAACGCCGAGTTTGTCACGCAGGTTGTACCACCAGGCGCCCAATGCCGTGAACGGAACCCGAAACGCTCGGCCGCCGGGAAATGGATAATGCGGCAGTTTTTCGAAAGCGGAAAAACGTTCGGCCTGACCACGAATGGCTTCGGATAACACCCGGCCAATCAAATGCGTAAAAGTAATGCCGTGACCGGAGCAGCCCTGCGAATAATAAATATTGTCGGATAAGCGGCCAACCTGCGGCAATCGCGACAAGGTCAAAGAGAAATTGCCGGTCCAGCCGAAATCGATTTTTATGCCACGCAATTGCGGAAAAGTTTTTTCGAGGTTCGGGCGGATAATGGATTCGACATGTTTTGGATCGCGGGCACCGTAAATCACGCCGCCGCCAAACAATAAACGCCTGTCGCCGGTTAGCCGGTAATAATCGAGCAGGAAGTTATTGTCTTCGACGCAAAAATCCGACGGAATGATGTCTTTCCATTTTTCTCCGAGCGGTTCGGTCGCCACCACTTGCGTGCCGCAGGGCATGGTTTTTTGCGAAAGCCTCGGCTCCAGATCACCGATGTAGGCATTGCAGGCCACAATCACAAAGCCCGCTTTTACCCGGCCTTGTGCGGTATGCACGACGGCCCTGCCGCCGCGCTCTATTTTGGTGACGCGTGAATTTTCAAAAATCCTGCCGCCAAGACTTTCCAGCGCGGCGGCTTCACCAAGCGCCAGATTCATGGAATGGAAATGGCCGCCACTTTTATCAACGAGAATCGCTTCGTAGGCATCGCTATTGATGTACCGATGAACTTCACTTTTGCCATGCAGGCTTAGTTGGTCGTTACCGTATGCCTCCCAGAGTTTTTTATGTTCTTCGAGATCGTGGATTTTCTTTTTTGTTTTCGCGGCGTATATACCGCCATTTTTCAGATCACATTGAATATTGTATTTTTCGATACGTTCACGAATGATGCGCGCGCCTTCGAATGCCATGCCGCCCAGTGCCTGCGCAGTAGCTTTGCCATGACGGGCTTCGATCACATCCATGTCGCGCGAATAACTGTGTACGATCTGGCCGCCATTACGTCCCGATGCACCCCAGGCAATTTTCTCGGCTTCCACAATCACGACCTTGTAACCAGCTTCGGCCAAATGCAAACCGGCTGACAGGCCCGTGTAGCCTGCGCCGATAATGCAGACATCGGCTTCGATTATTTCCTGGAGTGCCGGACGCTCCGGTTGTGGATTTGCCGTTGCTGCGTAGTAGGAAGGTGCGTGTTGGGCTTGATTCATGCGATGAGCTCAATCTGGTTCATGACAGTGTAGCGGCTTCGCGCAGGGCGGGCACCGCCACCGATATTGAATTAAAACGGTGGGCGGTACCCGCCCTGCGAGGTATGCCAGGTCTCTGGTGTTAATGGCGGTAAAGCATATTTTTCACGCGCGCGATCACATTGCACACTGTGTTCGCCATTTTCGTAACTGGCTTTCAAGTCGCGGCATGGCGAAGGTCGTTGCGCATAAATGGAGCAATGTGTTTCTTCGCCGACTTTACCCTGCAAGGCGATACAACGAATATCGGGGCCGTCAGTGCCTCGCATCGCCAAGATATTCGGCCTTGTCGTCACGGCGAGTCCGGCCGGAACGCCATCGGGGTTTGCCGGTTGCGCTTCAGCCCAGTAAAAGGCAACGCGAAATGCCGCGCAGCAGGCACCGCAGTGTAGGCAGGGATGAGTCATGGGGCGATGATATCGCAGACAAAAAAACGGCGTGTCAAAAGACACGCCGTTTCAATGCTTACCAAAGAAACTTATTTGATTTCGAAATCGACCGACTGTGCCGATACGCCATTCAGGGAAACTTCCACTTTGTACTTGCCGACAGGCCAGGGCTTGTCGTTGGCAAGTTTGAAGTTGGTGGTGGCATCGCCTTCCGGCGAAATCGTGGTGTTTTCTTCATGTACGGTCTGGCCGTCCTGGAAAGTCCACTTCACGGCAAGCGCAACATCTTTGGCAGCATTTTTGGTGTCGACGGCTGCGTAGATAACATCCTTCGTACCAAAGCTGGTGGAAGCGGCGGTTACTTTTTGATCGGCGCCAACGGCCGTACCCAAATTGACAGCGGCGACTGTGACAGCTGCCGGCATTGGAGGTGGTGGCGGAGCTACCGGCTCAACTGGTGCTGGCGGTTCTACTGGCGCTACCGGTGCAACGGGTTCTTCTTTTTTGCATGCGCCCAGAGCAAGCGCCAGGCCGGCTGCGATCAAAAATTTATTCATGACAGACATTCGTGTTCTCCAAAGTGTGTGAGTTTTAATCTTCGAGTTTTGGTAATTTGAGTTCCTGGCCGGGAAAAATATGGTCCGGATCTTTCAGGATGTCCTTGTTGGCTTCGAAAATGGCATGGTATTTGCTGGATTTGCCGTAATGTTCCTTGGCAATTTTCGACAAGGTGTCGCCTTTTTGCACAACATAAATTGTGTGCTCCGGTTCGGTAATGGGCGCCGTACTTTGCACGCCGCCGGTTACGCCGGAAAAATCCGCTTTTTCAACTATCGGGGCCGTGCTTTGCACGCCACCGCTCACGCCGGAAAAATCTGCTTTGGGCTTGTCGCCACTCATGATGCTCTCCTAGGAACAACGCCCCTTGTCACACCGTGCGACTTGTAGGGCGAGTGCACACCATAGCGCCGAGCTAGTTGGGCCGCAACAGCGGCAAGGCTTTATTTGACTTCGAAACTGACTGTTCTCTGAACCACATTATCGAGAGAAATATCGAGTGTATAAGCACCTGCAGGCCATGGCTGGTCATTGCTGATGCTGAAAGTGCTGACAGTGCCACTGGTCGGTACCAGGGCCTGTTCGGTTTCCGCCACCAGCTTGCCGTCAGGTGCAGTCCAGCGGGCTTTTATGTTCAGCCCCTGATGTTTGCCATTGCTGAGTACGCTGGCATAGATTTTATCTTTGGTGCTGAAAATTGTTCTTGGTTTGCTTACCAGATTGTCGGAATCCAGCGAGGTACCGACGGCAACATCGAGCAATTTGAATTCGCCAAGATCCAGTTTCGCCGCCGGTGCGGGTTCGCTGGCAAACATGCCGCCGAACAAGCCGTCTTTTTTCTCTTTTGCAGGCTCTGCTTTGGCATCGGTCTTGGCTGCAGCAGCATTGACCGGTTTGTTTTCGGCAGATTCCGGTTTGCAGGCGCTCAATGCAAAGACCAGGGCTATCAAAATGAAACTGAGGCAATGACTCTGGCGCATTGGGTTTCCTTACTGTCTTGATGTTCGTGGATTGCCGGGATTGGGCAAGCCTGCCGTTGCCCGAAACGGATTGATATCCAGACCGCCGCGGCGAGTGTAGCGAGCATACACCGCCAGACGTTGCGGTGAACACTGATGCATGAGATCCATGAAAATGCGTTCGACACATTGCTCGTGAAATTCGTTGTGCTCGCGATAGGAAATGAGATAGCGCAACAAGCCATCGCGATCCAGGCGCGGGCCGCGGTAACGAATTTGCACACTGGCCCAATCGGGCTGGCCGGTGACCGGGCAATTGGATTTAAGCAGATGCGATACCAGAACTTCATCGACTACCTGGCCATCGTCGGCTTTCAAATAGCCGGCATTCGGGGGGCCATAACTTTCGATATCCAGCGGCAAATCATCGATGATGGTGCCTTCAAGTAATTCAATATCGGCACTGGCTGTGGCGTGAATGGTAACCAGCATGACACTGACATTGCCGCCGGCCGCCTGCGATAAGTCGCGGGCAATTTGTTGACGCAAAGCTTCACTGTCGGCAAAACGGGTTTGCATGAAACTATTGAGATAGAGCTTGAAACTTTTCGATTCGATAATATTGGGTGAAGTGACGGGAAAGCGAAATTCGATCAAGGCAACTTTCGGTTTTCCGCGTCCGTCGAGCCAACTGAATTCATAGGCATTCCAGATATCGACGCCGGAAAAAGGCAGCGTCGAATCAATGCCGATTTCAAGTCGCTTTTCCGCACGCGCAATCGGATACAACAGACTGGCGTCGTACTGGCCGCCGTAACTGACGGTTTTACCGAGGCTGGAATTTTCAATGGAACTCATGGTGTTTGATTCAAATAATCCAGAGTGACCTGCAGCAAACTGCGCGTGCCGACTTTCAATGCCGATTCATCGAGAAAAAATTCCGGCGAATGGTTGCTTGGCGCCGTGGCTGCATCCTGTCCCACCGGTGTTGCGCCGACGAAAAAGAAAAAACCCGGCACTTCATTGGCGTAATAGGAAAAATCTTCCGCGCCCATGACCAGCGACATGTTCACCACATTATCGGCGCCGGCAGCTTTTATAAGGCTCGGCACGCTGCGGGCAGTCAATTCGGCATTGTTTACGGTAGCCGGATTGCCGATGGTGTCGGGCACTTCGCTCACCACCGTTGCGCCATGTGCTGCGGCCACGTGTTGGGCAATGCTTTTCAATTCGGCAAATACCTGTTGCCGCATGCCTTCATCGAAAGTGCGAATGGTGCCGATCAATTCCACTTCGTCGGGAATGATGTTGTAACGAATACCGCCTTTGATTGCGCCAAAACTCACCACCACCGGCAGTCTGGAAATATCCATCCGGCGGCTGACTATGGTTTGCGCGGTGCTGACGATATCGGCGGCGGTCACAATCGGATCAACACCGCCCCAGGGCCGCGAACCATGGGTTTGGCGACCTTTTACGACAATGCGAAAACGATCCGATGCCGCCATCGCCGGACCGCTTCGGTAGCCGACCTGGCCGGCATTGAGCGCGCTCCAGACGTGCAAGCCGAAAATGGCCTGGGGTTTGTAATCCTTGAATAATCCATCGGCCAGCATCGCGGGAGCGCCGCCGGTTTCACCATCGGGCGGGCCTTCTTCGGCGGGTTGAAAGATAAACATCACTTCACCTTTCAAATCTTTTTTCATCGCCACCATCGCTTCGGCAACGCCCATCAACATCGCGGTATGCGAATCGTGGCCGCAAGCGTGCATGACACCGACTTTTTCGCCGCGAAATTCCGTAGTTTGTTTCGAAGCAAAAGGCAGGGTACTTCTTTCAGTCACCGGCAGCGCATCCATGTCGGCACGAATGGCAATGCGCGGGCCGGGTTTGTCGCCTTTCAAAATGGCTACCACTCCTGTGTGACCGATGCCGGTTTTGACCGTGAGGCCGAGTTTCTTCAAGTGGTCGGCAACCAGTTTCGAAGTGCGAAATTCGCGATTGCCGAGTTCGGGAAACTGGTGAATATCCCGGCGCCAGGCGAGTACTTTGGCATCAACGTTTTTGGCCAGTGTTTCGGTATCGGTCTGGGCAGAGGCACTGGTTGAAATTGCCAGTTGCATGATGGCCAGAGCGAGCAAGCTTGATTTGATGCGCATGGTTATTCCTGAATGGTGTGCCGCAGGGTCGTCGATGGCTATCTTGTCCTGATTCAGCGCAATCTTCAACGATATTTGCCGCCAATATCGACGGTGTCACGCTTTATGGCCGGTGCTCGAGTGCCAGATATTCCATGCTTTGCATTTCGATGAGGCGCGAAGAGGTGCGTTCGAATTCGCGCTCGAGTTTTTCGCCTTGATACAGGGCGATGGGGTCGGCCTGGGCCGACAATATCAAATTGACGTGGCGGTCATAAAACTCGTCGATCAGGTGCACGAAACGCCGCGCCGGATCTTCATTGCGCGAAGTAAAGCGCGGCACGTTCGATATCAGCACGGTATGAAAATTTCGCGCCAGTTCGATGTAATCGCTCACCGCGCGCGGGCCTTCGCAGAGTTCGGAAAATTCGAACCAGGCAGCGCCTTCGGTAATGTCCCTGACGTTTATTTTTCGATCGTTGATCAGCAAGGCTTCCTTGCTGTTTGTGTGATGCAGGGAAAGACGGCGGTAATGTTCGGCCAGGCAACGCTCGGCGTTTTCGTCGCAGGGAGTCAGGTAGGTGGCGGCATGCGATAAATGCCGCAGGCGATAATCCTGGGCACTTTCGAGTTTCACAACCTCGCAGTTCTGTTCGAGCAAGGCAATGGCCGGCAGAAAACTGGCGCGCTGCAGGCCATCGCGATAAAGCTCCTGCGGCGGAATATTGGAAGTGGTGACAAGGCCGACACCGCGGGCAAACAGCTGTTCCAGCAGGCGGCCCAGAATCATCGCGTCACCGATATCGCTGACGAAAAATTCGTCGAGAATCAGCAGGCGCGTGTTTTTCGCCAATTCCTTTGCCACCACGCTCAAGGTGTCTTCGGTATTGCTCAGTGCGCGCAGACGGGCGTGGATGTCCTGCATGAAACGATGAAAATGCCAGCGGCTTACATTTTGATTCGGCAATGAGGCAAATAATAAATCGGTGAGAAAGGTTTTCCCGCGACCGACACTGCCCCACAAATACAAACCCTGAACTGGCGCGGCATCACGAAAAGCGGCACCGATTTTTTCAAACAATGAATTCGATTTTGTTTCCATCAATGCGTGATGAATGCGATCGAGCACCTGCAGTGCCAATTCCTGCGCATGGTCGCGCTGCCAGTCGCCGCGGGCACGGCCTTGCTCGTAGAGTTCCGATGGGGTGTTGCCGATGGGTTGGTTCATTACCGGCGATTTAAGGATTGATCAGCGGCGGCAGATTCTTTCGCACGCCGTTTTTTATGGCGCCGCGCAAATCAATCAGGCGACGATGAAAAAAATGTCCGGTATCGGGCATGCGAACAATCATGGGGGCGGGTTTTTGCGCCTCGGCCCAGGCGAGCACGCCCGCAGCATTCACCACTTCATCGGTCTCGCCTTGTATCAACAGCCAGGGGCAGGGCGGCGGCAGCACGCCGGAGAAATCCCGCAAACCGACCGGTGGCGCGATCGAAATCATTTGTTGCACCGGCAATTGTCTTGCCCCCAGCAATGCGACCCAACTGCCAAACGAAAATCCCGCCAGCCACAAAGCGGCATCGGGATTGGCCTGATGCGCCCATTCGGCAACGGCAATCAAATCCAGTACTTCGCCGCGGCCATTGTCGAAACTCCCTTCGGATTGTCCGACGCCGCGAAAATTGAAACGCACCGTGGCGATACCATTTTCATTGAGCGCGCGGGCGCACATGGTGACCACCTTATTGTGCAAGGTGCCGCCATCGGGTGGATTGGGATGGCAGATAACCGCGAGCCCGCGACGCGCGATCGATGCTTCGGGCAAGTCGATGGCGAGCTCGATAGCCCCGGCCGGGCCGGGCAGCAACAAGGTGCTGGTGGTGATTTGCGGAAAGGCGGGCATGGGCTTGGTCATGGCGGGCATCATAAGCGTTATCCAAGCAGGGCCGCAAAAAACAACGCCGCCCGAAGGCGGCGTGTTCAAATCCGTTGCAAGCCCTTACTTCAAGTTGCCGATCATCCAATCTACCGTTGCAATGACTTGGGCATCGGTCAGGGAAGGGTTGCCGCCGCGCGCCGGCATGACACCGATATTGTTATAGCCTTCAAGCGCATGTTTATGCAGGGTGTCTTTACCTTGAGCCAGACGTGGTGCCCAGATGGCTTTTTCCAGTTTGGGTGCACCGCCCGCGCCGCTGGTGTGGCAGCCCGTGCACAAATTGCCGAAAATCACCGAACCGTCCAGCGTGCCGTCATAGGCGACTTTGCCTTTGGCAGTTTCTTCAAGGGCTTTCTTTGCAGCAGCCTGGGCAGCAGCGCCGGTGGCGCCGGCATAAACAGCACCGTGGGGCTGGATGGCAAGCCTGGTTTGCTCGGCCTTGGCTTCGCTGACTTCGGCCGGGGTTCGGCCATTGATGTAAATGCCAAGCAGAATCAGGCTGATGGTTACCACGACTAAAAAGGCGATAACTTGCAAGAAATGTTTTACGAAGACTAAATCGTGGTTGCGCACGTTTGTACCTTAAGGGCGAGGCCCGATGGTTTTAATGGCCTCCATTATATCGGGGGCAGCACTGGCAAGAAAGCGCCTGAGCTCAAAAAAGCGATTTTCGGCTAAGCTTGGGCATCATGCCAATTGCAACTACCCGCACCGAAACTTCGATCATAAAGCGTCTGGAAAGCCTGCCGACTGTCGCCTGGCCTGCATTAAGCCTGCTTTACGCGGTAGCCTGGCTGGCCTTTTTGCAGCCTTCACAAGTACTTTGGTTTTTGCCTGCCGGGCTGCGCCTGGCCGCGCTTTGGGCTCTGCCAAGCAAGCGCTGGGGCTGGCTGTTATTGGCCGAAGCGCTGGTAGCTTGCTACCTGGACTGGAGCACGGAGGACTCGCTGCTCGATATCAATTTCATTGCCTTGAGTTTCGCGCCCTTGTCGGTTTATGCCCTGGCGATCTATTTAATTCGCGGACCCCAGCCGGGGCCGTCATTGACCACGCCCAGAAATATGCTGATATTGCTGGGTTGCGGCGCCTTGTCGGCATTGTTGGTGTCGCCGATATTGAGTTTTTTCTATCAGGCCAAGGCCTTTACCGGCGTCAGTTTTGATCCGGGTACCTGGGGCAGTATTTTTGCCTTTGTTTATGGCGATTCGATCGGCCAATTAATTCTGACCCCGGTGTTGATCATTGTTTTTGGCCAGTCTCGCAAATGCCTGATGCAGCCATCGCTTTGGCTTTTCGTCATTATCGCGGGCATCGGCACAAGTACGGTGCTGTCGTTGCTTCATTACCGCCACGAGCTCGCACCTTTTTTATTGCTTCTGGTATTCGCGCCCATGTTCATGGTGGCGTTTCTAAAAAGCTGGAACGGTGCCGCCCTGTCGGTAGCATTGACGGGCGTATTGCTGGAAATTTATTTGCACTACAACCCGCTGCCACTTGAATTAATCGTCCTGCAATTGGCATTTGCGCTGATTTCCGCCGGCAGCCTGGTATTGGGGGCCGCCATGTCGGCCTTGCGCGACAGCCATTTCAGCCTGCAGCAGCAACATCAAAACATGGCAGAAGTGAATACCGAGCTGCTGCATACCAGCGAAGAATTGCGTCATGTCAGCCAACGCCTGGTGCGTCTGGAAGAACAGGGCCAGCGCGTGCTGGCCGATGAGCTCGATGTTGAACTTGGACAGTCATTGCATACCCTTGGCACGCATCTGAGCATGGCGGTGCGTTCGGTGAAAGAACAGGAAACATTGAAAATCCTTTTCAGCATTCGCGACAAAACGCGCGAAATGGAAGACAGCTTGCGCCGCGTGCTGCGACAACTCCGGCCGAAAGCACTCGACAACAAAGGCTTGAAGGAAGCCATCAACAATGGCCCCCTACACGAAATACTGGATGATGCCGGCATCACGCTGGAAACCGATTTTTCCGGCAACTTGAACAAGTTGTACGAAGACGAAAGAACCGCGCTTTACCGTATTTGCCAAACCATCACGCGTCAGGCAATCGGGCTGAAGACGATTAAAAAACTGAAAATTTCGGTGCAGGTGAAAGGCGAACAGGATCTCGATTGTGCGGTGTCACTCGACATTGAAATGGGCCCGGTCGCGCTCGATCCGTCATCTGGACGTGACGGCCTGCAATTACAGGCGGTGCAAGACCGCGTGCTGGCCTTGAACGGTGATTATCAGGTGCAGCTTGATAAGCAAAATCTTTTGCACAGAATTACCTTTCAGCAAGAAAGTATTCAGGGCAACCAATTGGTCTCCTGAGGATTTTGCTGCATCCATCAGCCTGTTTGGCCGATGATGGCATCTCACCTTTTGCGATTTGAAATAGGCATTATGCGGCTATGACATTTAAAGGCTCCGACTTCCGGCTTTATCACAGCAACGATTTATCTTTGCTGGCCGGTTTGTTGTCGAGTACCTTGCAGAAAGATTTTCATCCCGAAAACATGCTGGTGCCGGAAACCATTTTGATTCCGCAGCCGGCGATGAAGCGCTGGTTGCAAATGGTGCTGGCCGAGCAACACGGCATTGCCGCCAATATGCGATTTCTTACACCCGGAGAATTTGTCCGCGAAGCACTTGCCGCCAATCACCTTGAATCGGCAGGCAATATTTTTGCAGCCGATATCTTGCGTTGGCGCCTGTTTTCGGTGCTGTCCGACAAAGCCCAGTGGCAGCATCCCGCCTTGCAAAGCATTGCCGCGTATTTGCGCGGCCCGCAATCGGAAATCAAAGCCTGGTCGCTGGCCAATGAATGTGCGGCAGCATTCGAAAAGTATCAGGCATGGCGTCGTGACTGGTGCATGGATTGGGATAAGGGCGCATCACCGCTGGATTGGCAGGCGCATTTGTGGCGCGCGGTGACGCAGGGAAAAACCCACCGTGGCCAGGCGATTAGCCGGTATCTCGATACATTCCAGTCGCCTGATACGCCGGCACCGTCCGGCTTGCCGAAACGCCTGTTCGTGTTTGCCTGCCTGAATGTATCGCCGGATGTTTTACGCATCATTGCGACGGCGGCAAAAGCCGGACCGCTGCATTTTTTCCTGCCTTCGCCTTCACGCAAATATTGGGGCGATGTCAGCAGTTTGCGCGAGCGTCTGAAAAATCCGCAAAGCGAAACTTTCACTGACGAAGATAATCCGCTGCTTCAGGCCTGGGGACGTGCGGGTCGCGATTTTATCGCCACGCTGTTTTCAAACAATACCATCGAGCTGCGCGGCGACATCGATGCCTATGCACCAAGCAATAAAGGCAGCTTGCTTGCACGCGTAAAAAATGACCTGCTTGAACGTCAGGCGCCAAGTATTGTTGGCAATGAAATAAACCGGAACGACACCAGTCTGCAAATTCACAGCTGCCATACGCGTTTACGCGAGGTACAGGTTTTGCATGATCAGCTGCATCGGCTGTTTTTGAAAAACGAAGACAATATACAAGCCCGCGACATTGCCATCATGGCGCCGGATATTGATTTATACGCCCCTTTCATCGAAGCGGTTTTCGGTGCGGCAAGAAATACGCCGCGCTTCATTCCCTATCGCCTGAATGACCGCAAGCTGGAGCAAAGTTCGCCGCTAAGCGATTTATTCCTGCGCCTGCTTGCCTTGCCGACGCTGGAATTGACCAGCAACGAAGTGCTCGATTTCCTCACCGCGCCAGCCTTGGCGGAGTATCTGGGTGTCGATGAGGATTGCCATCGCTGGTGGCCGTTCTGGATCGAACAATCCGGCGCACGTTGGGGCCTGAATGCGGCGCATCGCCAGCAACAAGGTGTGCCTGCCGAGCATTTGACGACCTGGGCGTTTGCCCTTGATCGTTTATTGCTTGGCTATGCCACTGCCGATGAAAAAATGCTGAAAAATGTTTCGCCGCTTGTCGATGTTGAAGGCCAGGCGCTTAACACACTGGACAAGTTAATTCGCGGCTTGCGTCTGCTCGCGCGTTACAACGAATATTTCAGCCATCCGCACAGTGCCGTGCATTGGGCCGACAATTGTGGCGAGTTGTTGAACATTCTGGATAATAAGGCACAACAAAATTCCGCCGAGGCTGTTGCCCTGCAACGTTGCCAGAGCGCGATTGCCGATCTGCTGGAGCAATGCAGCGAAGCCGGGCTGGAAAAACCGCTATCACCGGAAATCATCCGGAATTATTTTCAAAAAGCATTAGGTGATAACGACAGTAGCCAGAATTTCCTGAGCGGCGGTATTACCGTTTGCCGCATGGTGCCGATGCGGCAAATTCCGTTCAAGGTTATTTGTCTGCTGGGTTTGAATGAAGGCGAAATGCCACGCAGTGAGCCGCCCGGTTTTGTGCAAAGACTTTCCGAGGAAATCAAATCGCCGGCAACACGGCGCTACGGAGACAGGTCCTTGCGCGATGATGATCGTTTTTTGTTTCTGCAATTATTGACTGCGGCCGAAACGACATTCTATCTGAGTTATTGCGGCCGGCATCCACGCGATGATACCGAGCAGGCACCATCGAGCTTGATCAGCGAGCTGCTGGATTGTCTGGCCACCATGCATCCCGGGCAGAAAGATTTCCGGAAAAATTTCATCGTGCAGCATCCATTGCAGGTTTTTTCCGGATCCGAACAGGGCGATGACAGATGCCTGCGTTTTGATGCCGCCTGGCAAACCGGCTCACCGGTTTCAAGCGTGGCGGATGCCCGTTTCGTATCGTCGACATCGGCTATTGCCCCAATGAATGCTTCCGGACAAGTCATTGTTCAGTGGCAGGATCTGAAACGTTTTTTCAAACACCCGACCAGATACTTTTTGCAGCATCGGCTTGGGCTCTATCTGGCGGGCGAGCAAGAAAAACTGGATGAGCACGAGCCCTTCGGGAACCCGTCCGGCTTGCATCGCTATGCATTGCGACAGGCAATATTCAAAGCCCTGCTTGCCGATGGCCCATTGCCTTCCAATGAACAATTACTTTCACGTCTTCGAAGTTTGGCATTGTTGCCCGCTGGATTTTCCGCCGAATCTGCTTTCCATAAAACCTTGTCGGAAGTAAAGCTGCAGGCCATGCGCTTCAAGGCCTGGCGTTCCGGCGAAGCGCATACGATGCCGTTCGAATTGAAAACGGAAAAATTTGTCTTGCAGGGCAGTATTGAAGAAGTTTATCCGCAAGGCGTGGCAAGCGTGGTGTTCGGCGAGATGCGCGGCAGACATCATTGTGCCAACGGCCTGGAAGCCTTGCTGCTATCGGCATTGAACAGCGAAAAATCGTTCGTCGAATTCGTCGAGCTCGAGAAAAACCGGCCAATACAACGCCAGCGGCCAACGCATACGCATTCCGATGCGCTTGGCCATTTTGACCAGTTACTCGAATTGTATTCCGAAGGCCAACAACAGCCGCTACCGTTTTACCCGGATGCCGGGTTTACCTATGTCAGTCATCTGCATGGGCAAACTTCTTTCAACGAAAAGGCCTGGGAAAAAGCGTCCGGGGACTCTTTAAGCCAGGATATCTGGTGGACGACCGCATTGCGTGGCCAGGACCCTTTTTCCGATCATCAGGGCAAGCCGGAAACGTTTGCCAGTAGCGCCGCTTTTCGCGATATCAGCATAAAAGTATTTACTGCCTGCGCGCCGGAAATACTCGATGGCATGGAGAATGGCGATGACTAGGCCTTTGGCACTTCAGCTCCCCTTGCGTGGCAGGCAATGGATTGAAGCCAGCGCCGGCACCGGGAAAACGTTCACGCTGTCGCTGCTGGTTTTACGTTTATTGCTGGAACGGGAAATCCAGTTGCCCAATATTTTGGCAGTGACTTTTACCAATGCGGCAACCCAGGAATTGAAAATAAAAATCCGCGCCCGGATAAAACTGGCGCAGGATTTGCTCAAACGCGGGGTGTCGGATAATCCTGCAGATTACGATGCCAAAGAAGCGGCGACGGTCTCGATATTGCAATCGGTATTGCAGGAAAAGCCGGAATCGAAAATAAGACAAATGCTGGAGCTGGCAATACAGGATTGCGACCGCGCAAGTATTTTCACCATCCACGGTTTCTGCACGCGGGTACTGGGCGACCATGCACTGAACGCCGGCCAGGTATTGCAGGCGCCTGCCTTGTTAACCAGTAATGCCGGGCTCAATACCAAAATCGCCTTTGATTTATGGCGCGAATTCAATGGCGACCACAAGCTGATGCGTTCTTTGACAAGCTTGTGGTCAGGCCCCGAATTATTGGCAAAACAATGCGATCAATTGCTGAATGCGAAAAACCTGCTGCCAGCCATACCGGAACAATTGCCTTCACCGTTTGATATGTCGGCATTAAACAGGGACCTGCGCTCGGCATTTGAATTGGAACTTGCCGCTTCGAAACAGGCAATGCAGCAGGCAATCGCTGCCGGAATCTTATTCAAAAAGGAAATGAGCCCGGAAAAAATCCAGTGGCAATTCGAAAATCTGGAAAAATGGTATCAGCTGGATGCCGAGCAAAATTTCGATGATCCGGACTTCTTGCGTCTATCCACAAGTTACATCATCGGCAAGACAAAAAAAGAATTCAGGAGCGAGGTGCCCGCTTCGCCGCTTTTTGATGCCATTGATGCCTGGTATCAGGGCTTCAGGCAGGTGCAGGCGTTTGAAGAAGGGCAGGCGATCAGGTGTCTTCATCTGGTGCGCGAGCGGCTCGCCAACCGCCGTGAAATCATGCTGCAAAAAATGCAGCAATATACGTATGACGATTTGATCAGCCAGGTGGTCGGCGCGCTCGAAAGTGAATCCGGAGCCGGGCTTTGCCAGTCCTTGCGGGAACAATACCAGGTGGCACTGGTCGACGAATTTCAGGATACCGATGAACAGCAATGGAAAATATTTTCCACCTTGTATCCCGAAAAAAATACCGAACATGCGTTGTATTTGATAGGCGATCCCAAGCAGGCGATCTACGGTTTTCGCGGTGGCGACGTGCATGCGTATCTCGCGGCAAAGCGTGAAACGGAAACGCATTGGGATTTGCCGGAAAATTTTCGCTCGCGTCCGGGCTTGCTGGGTTCCATTGCAACGATATTCAAGCAAGGCGGCGATCAGGCATTTCGCGAGCAGGATATTGCTTTTTATCCGGTTCGTCCGGGCGGAGTGGTGCAGGAAAGTGATTTTTTATGGCATGGAAAACCGGCACCGGAGATGCAGTTTTCCTTGTTGCCGGAATATTTCGATCAGAAAAAAAAAGCTGCGGCCTTGCCTGCCGAAAAAGCGCGCGAACTGGCAACGCGCGCCTGCGTGGAAAAAATCCATGAGGTCTTGATTGACGGGCAGCAAAACACGGCCATGCTGAAAGACAAAGACGAAATGCGAGGCGTACAACCGGGCGATATCGCCGTGTTGGTAAATCAGAACAAGGAAGCCTTGCAAGTTCAGCAGGCATTGTCGGATTGCGGTATCGCCAGTGTTGTCAGCAGTCAGGAAAATCTGTTCGCCACGCCGCAGGCGCAGGAGATTTTCGTGATTCTTGATGCGCTGGTCAGGCATCAGGACCAGGCGCGCTGGCGCGGGGCCTTGTCCACGCTTTTGCTTGGTTACACAGCCGAACAGATTTTACTTCTGGACACTGACGACCAGCTGGCCAACCAAAGCGCGGATATCGCAATTGCGCATCGCGATTTATGGTTGCAGCAAGGTGTACTGAGTGTCGTGACGCAATTATGTGCATCGGCGGCAGCCCGGATTTTGGCATTGTCCGATGGCGAGCGGCGTCTAAGCAATTATCTGCAACTTGCCGAAACATTGCAGCAGCAAAGTGCGCTGACTCTGGGGCCTGAGCAATGTTTACGCTGGCTGGGTCATGCCATGCAGGAAGCTGCCGTCGATGAAGAAAACACCATGCGTCTTGATTCCGATCGCAAACGCGTCAGGATTTTGACATTACACAAGAGTAAAGGTCTCGAGTTCCCGCTGGTATTCATGCCTTTCGCGAATTTCGGAAAAATGCATAAAGCCGGTTCCGGTGTTGATTTGTTGAGCTATCACCGGGACCACCAGCGTATGACGCATGCCATGGTTTATGGCGAGGACAAGAAGAAATTTGTCGAGACCATCAAGGATTTCGCAGCCCGTGAACAATTGGCAGAACAGGTGCGGCTGCTATACGTCGGACTGACGCGTGCACAATATTATTGCTGGGTTTGTTGTGGCCAGGTGTTTCAAGCCAATAACAGCGGCTTGTCTTCCTTGTTGTTCAGGAATGAAAAAGACGAAATAAAAATACCCGATTACGCCGGTTTTTTAAGCAAGCTTGAAAGTATCGGGCGTGAAAATCCCTCGGTTCGCATCGAGAAGCTATCGTATGCGAAAAAGGAATTACCGCAATTCAGGCAGGCAAGCGGATTCGAGAAAATCGAAATCACCAGGCCTGCCACACATCTGCAATTTGACTGGCGTGTTTTGAGCTTTTCGCAACTTACCCATGGAACTCATCACCAAACGCCGACAGTTTCGCCTGCTGCCGATGAAACCCCGTCTTCAGGCATGCCGCTGCAGCCAATTGAAGAAGTATTTGATAAACGTTTTGCCGGCATCGCGTTCGGTAATGCGCTGCATCAGGTGCTTGAAAACGCGAGAATCGATATCTGGCGCGAACATGCCGATGCAATGACGGTGCCCGATGGCGAATTACCCATGTTGCAACAGGCATTGTTACGCCAGGCGTACAGTCAGGATGATTTGGCCGATGGCGTACTGCAATTAACGCCGCTGGTTTTCAATACTCTTCGCACCGGCATGCCCGAAGGCGTGCGTTTATGCGACTTGCCCGAAAACGCGCGCCTGAATGAAATGGAATTCCATTTTTCACTGCGCGACTGTGAAACCGAAAAACTATTGGCTTTGCTGAAGCAATACGGTGTCCTGCAAGATCGCGAAGAGTTTCCTTTTATTGGACACCTGCGTGGCCTGATGACCGGCAAGGTGGATTTGATTTATCAATACGAAAACCGGTTTTACATTTGTGATTACAAGTCCAACCGCTTGCCGGCTTACGACGTCGAAACTTGCCGCCAGGCAATGCGTGACAGCGAATATGACTTCCAGGCCCTGATTTATACCCTGGCCCTGCATCGCTGGTGCAAGTTCCGATTGCAATCGAATTACGATTACGAAAAGCATATCGGCGGAATTCGCTATTTATTTTGCCGCGGCCTGGACGCCGACAATGAAAATGGCGATGGCATTGTGGCGATGCGTTTTGATCGCCAGCTGATCGATGCACTCGAAATGCTGCTGCATCCGGTACAGGAGGTGGCAGCATGAGCCTGCCGCTGCTATTTTCCCTGTTGAGATCGCAACACATCCGCGAGGTTGATCACGCACTGGCGATGAGTTTGCAACGACTGGAACCGGAAACCAGCGAGCTGGTTTGTATCGCGACGGCATTGGCTTCCAAGGCGCATAGTTTGGGACATAGCTGTCTTCCTATAGATAAATTCAATGCACTACTGCTCGAAGCAGCGCCGGCAGCGGCGCCGGCTTTACCAGACGCCGAAGAATTTCTTTTTGCCTTGCAAGAGTCGGGCTGGGTTGGTAATGGACGCGAGAAAAACGGCGTATTGGTGCTGGATGAAAATACCATCGCCTTGAAACGCTACTGGAGTTATGAAGATCGTCTCGCGCTCGCTTTGGCCCGGCGATTGGCGGCCGACAGGGAACCGATATCGGAGCCGGCAGAAAAACTCCGGACGCAATTATTTTCCGGCGATACAACGACAAGCCAGGCGATGGCAGCCAAGGCTGCTTGCGAGTCCTCCTTTTTTCTTTTAACCGGCGGCCCGGGGACGGGCAAGACTTCAACCATCGGGCGCATATTGCAATTACTGCAACAACTGGCAAACGGGAATGCGATAAATCCGCGAATCGCCTTGGCTGCGCCAACCGGAAAAGCGGCCACACGCTTAAGTGAATCGCTGCGCTCGATGGAATCGGGCAAAGAAACCGGTGTCGAATTGATGGAGGCGAAAACCCTGCATCGCTTGCTGGGCAGCAAAGCCAACTCGGTGGAATTTCAGCACGATGCAAGCCACCCATTGCCGCTGGATGTGCTGGTGGTCGATGAAGCATCCATGATCGATTTACCCTTGATGTGCAAATTGCTTGAGGCGCTGCCAGCACAGGCGCGCCTGATTCTGGTGGGCGACCCCGACCAATTGCCGTCGGTGGAAACAGGCAATGTATTGCGTGCCTGTTGTGATGCCATCGCGCAGCGTTCCGATCATGCCGTCCATCGCGTGCATCTGGACAAGGTGTATCGGCAAACAGGCGAATCCGATATTGGCGTTGCCGCACAAGCGGTATTGAACGGCGATACCGGGGCATTCATTCAAAACCTGCAGCAGGAAAATTATCGCGGCATAGCCTGGCAGCAGACAGGCACAAAAGATCTGGAAAAAATAATCCGGCAAAAAGCCGTTTCGCATTATCTGAATATCCAGCATGCGCAAACGCTTGAACAGGCGATGGCATTGAGCAGGGAATTCAGGGTGCTTTGCGCGGCGCGCGAATCCAATGCAGGCAGCATCGCCATTAATCGTTATATTGGTGACCGATTAAAGAAACATTCCGAGACCGGTTTTTACGCCGGCCGATTATGCCTGGTGACTGAAAACACGGCACGCGAACAATTGTTCAATGGCGATATCGGTTTGTGCTGGCCTGACGAGCATGGCGTAATGCGGATATGGGTTGAAACCACCAGTGGTTTAAAGGCCTGGCATCCGGCCAATTTCCCGGCGCATGAAGACGCCTTTGCCATTACCGTGCACAAGGCGCAAGGCTCGGAATTCAATCGTATTTTATTGGTGTTGCCCGAGGCCAATCACCGGGTGCTTTCGCGCGAACTGCTCTATACCGGGCTTACCCGTGCAAAAGCGCAGGTCGAGCTTTGGGCCAGCCAGGCCAGCCTGGGTGCTGCCATATCACGACAAAACCAACGCTGGAGCCTGTTGGCGCGACGGCTCTCCCGCAGCAAACACTAGCCATTCGCTTGAACTGTGCATAACATTCACTCATGAAAGACCTACGCAACCTGCTGATTGATTGCCGCATCGAGCTGCGAAAGTACATTAAGGATTTTCACAAAACCGAAATGTGCGACAAGCTGGATGTTGCCATAGCAAATGCCGGTAAACCCGTCACTGAAACGGCTAGCCCGGAACCGGCCATTGGTGCAAATAAAACCCTGACAACAAATCAAGTGGGATTGGCCTGGCAACGGGCGGCCCGCGATTTGAAATTTTCGCATCCGGATTTATTTGAAAAGCTGGGTCAGGATGTCATGAAGTTGCTGGATGCCAAGACGATGGTGGACCCGGGCACCGAACTTGAGCAGCTTGGTGTTGAAGTGGAAAAAATGAAAGCGGCACAGCTGCAATTGAAAAAACAGCAGGATGCCGTGGCGGCTGAACGCGATGCTCTACTGGGTGCGCTGGCAACGGCGGTGCCGCAACTGGATGATTCGGGCGACCGCTTTGCGACGGCACTGGCGCGCATAGAATGGCTGCAAACTTCTGCCGCCAGCAAAAAGACCGGCAATGGCAAGGCTGTTGCCAACGAAGTACCGCAGGAAGGCCCGGTGCCAAGCGATGAAGCCTTGGCAGGAATTATTGCCGGTAGCCGAAACTTTACCAAGGACCAGTTGGACTGGGCGCTTGGCGAGGCGATGGTGTTATGCGGATTTCAATTTACTCCGCACGAATTGATCCAGCAGGGCCAGCCGCATATCGCGCAGATTATTCAAGATGCCCGCAGCAAATAAGGCATACAGGAAAAACACATGATCAAGCTTCGTTTATTGGCAGTGGCGCTGATATTGTCGTGTCTGGCAGCTTGCGGCTTCTTTCGTCCCAGTGAAACTGCCATGCAGGTGGCAGTGGGCAATTATGTCTTGCAAGATAAGGATTACCCGCGCGAGTTCATCCAGCCGGAAAATTTCGTATTCACCGATTTGATAAAAGTCCCCGATAGTAGTCCGGTGGAATATCAGGTGCATGCCGAATTTGATTTCACCTATAACGCCGATGGCGATGTCATCGTGAAAGCGCTCGAAGAAAAGCACAATAAAGAGCGTGAAAAGGAAAAACGCCAAATCAATAATCCACTGGCCGAATTGAAAGGCGCGGTTACCGGCGCATTTGAAAGCTTCCGTTACGAAAGTCGTTTCAAGAATGTCCGGATGGGTGACCAGGACCATTTCAGTGGCAGCTTTACCTTGACGCGCAATGCCGACAATACCTGGCGCGTGAATGATGCAAGTTACCAATAGGCAATCCACCGCTGGATGGGCAGCGCCCATCCATGAATACATCGAACAAAACATTTAAGGCACTATGGCCACCTCAAGCTTGCTCGCATTGATCGACGATATCGCCGCGCTACTGGACGATGTAGCGGTATTGACCAAAGTAGCCACACAAAAAACCGCAGGTGTATTGGGTGACGATCTTGCACTCAATGCCCAGCAAGTTGCCGGTGTGGCCGCTGATCGCGAATTGCCGGTGGTGTGGGCAGTAGCGAAAGGTTCGGCAATCAATAAGGCAATCCTGGTGCCCGCTGCACTGCTTATCAGCGGAATTATTCCATGGGCCGTAACGCCATTGATGATGATCGGCGGCGGTTTTCTGTGTTTTGAAGGGGTCGAAAAAATTGCCCATAAACTTCTGCACAGCAAGGCAGAAGACAAGCAGCATCATGACGAAATGCTGAAAGCCATTGCCAATGAAAACGTCGACATGCTGGCTTTTGAAAAGGACAAAATCAAAGGCGCCATCCGCACCGATTTCATTTTGTCCGCCGAAATTATCGTGATCACGTTGGGTACCGTCGCGAACAGGGAATTCATCAGCCAGATCGCCGTGCTCACCATTATCTCGGTGGTCATGACCATCGGCGTATACGGCCTGGTTGCCGGCATCGTGAAGCTGGATGATGCCGGGCTGTATTTAAGCGAACGAACCGGAAGCCATGCCTGGGCAAGCCTGAAACGCGGTCTCGGCAGACAAATTTTGCGTGCGGCACCTTATTTGATGAAGACCTTGTCCATCGTTGGAACTGCAGCGATGTTCCTGGTGGGCGGCAGTATTTTGAACCATAGCATTCCCGCGCTGGGGCATTTTATTGAAGCGCTTGTCCCCGCCGAAAGCATGTTGGTACAACTGGTTTCTTTGTCGGGCGATGCCCTTGTCGGCATTCTTGCCGGCATCGTGGTTTTGTCGGCAGTGCAACTGGCGAAAAAAATATTCGTGCGTAAAAAACCGGCTAGCGTTTAATCAGACGTAACCCCATGACGGCAACAAGCGTGGCGGCCAAAAGCGAAAATTTGGCAGCGCTCAGCAAACTCAGGGCAAGATTAAGCAATACGCTGTCGTAATGCATAGCCAAAAGCGTGGTGATATTTTCAAGCAGATCCGCAGCAATCAAGCACGGCAATAAACGTCCGGCCAAATTGGCAAAACCGTCATTCAATCCGATATTGGTAAAGCCGACACGGTGGGCGAAGGCCCAGGACAACAAGCGCGCCAATAAAAATCCGTAGCTGGCAATCAAGCCGGTATCGGCAATCAGAAGAGCAATGAGCGGGTGTGCTGCATGCCTGTATTGAAACAGTTGTTCCGGCCTTGCGACGGCAAAAAACTGTGCCTGGCTCATCGAAAGGCTTTGCCGGAAAATATCCTGCACAAGCTGCCAGTTTTCCCGGATGCTGCTGCCGATGGCAGGAATAAAATGCTCAAGACAGGCGCCGTAAAGAAGGCCGAAAAAAAAGCATCCGCCCAATGCCATCAACAAGGACATTTTACTTCTGCTTTGAAGCCAGACCGACTGCTGTGGAAAGACCATCGCCGGAAGCTCCGGTGCTGCATGCGCCTTTAAATCGCTGGAAGGTTCGGCAAGATTATCAATGGCTTTCAATCCACTGGTTTGCCGGTGGGAAATGCCAAGCAGTGCCCACCATGGCATCGAATAGGTTTCATCGTGCACGCGTATCGGCAGCGCGGAAGCTGGTGGCGGCGTTGCGATGTTCAAGCCACATTGCCTTGCTTCATCCAGCAGCCATCGCCATGCCTGGTTGGATAAACCGGTTTGCGAATTTTCGGCATAGCCACCGCCGATGTCGCAATGATTGCCGCGAAACCACAGTTGTCGCAAAGATTGTGTCTGGCTTGCGTCGCCAAAATCATTCTGTTCGTAAACACGCGGTTTGAATTGCGAGCGATGTTCATCCAGGGACAATGCATGACGCACATGCTGAATGCGCTTGTTCAAAATCGTCGGATTGGAACTCATGCTGACCGAAAAGCCCGGAAGGCCAACCGAAGATACGGTGTCCCAGACACCGACAAAAAACACATTGGCTTCTTTTTTGCCGTCGCTGCCGAAATTCAGCCGGATTTGTCTGGCCACATCGTCACGATTATTGATTTCCTGCGGCGCCTCAACGCCAAACAAAAGTTTTATGTAGCCCGAGGCCTCGTGGATCAGTCTGAATAAAGATGTTTTTTCCCTTGCCGAAAAATATACCCGCAACAAAGTGGGTAACATGGCCTCGTGATGTTCGTCGATAATGCCGAACAAATGCACCATGCCCGATACGCAACGCACGGTGAAGGCGCCGCGCGAAAAACCGAATAAAAATATCTGGTCGCCCGGCTGGTAATGTTTCATTAAAAACAAATATGCCTGGCTGATATTTTCGTAAATACCGCGGCCCGAGGCCAGTCCGGACAAGCGGTCGAGTTTATTGCGAAACCAATCGTCAAGGCCGGTGCTCGGCAATGCATCCGGCGCGCCGACGCCAGGGTCGTAATAGAGGATTTGCCGGTCATTGCCCGCTTGTGCCAGCAACTCGAAAGTCTTTAATACATTGGTGTCGTGGTCTCTGGCAGTCAAGGTGTTATTGGTGCCGTCGCAACAAATAATAAGTTGGCGAGTCATTAATGTTTGACCTGTGTCATGACAAAAGGGAATCGAGCACCGGTTTCCAGGCAACTTCGGCAATCCGTTTGAAACCGGCACGCTTGGGGTGAATCTCGTTATCCCAGTCGGCAGCGTTCACCAGCAAGCCGCGCGAATCGACGCAACGGATTTTCTGGTTGCGACTGGCAAGCTCCCTTTGGACTTCGGTAAATTGATCGATCAACCAACTGCAAATAATGCGTTGCGAGGCAAAATCATTGACGCCGACTTCGTCCATGAAGGGTTTTATCCACGGGCCAGCCAGTTTTTTCCCGAACAGGGAATAGGGCTTTCCGTTTGGCCAGGGATAATCGTAATTGTGCATGACGATTTCGCAGCCGGGCCTTTCCTGATTTCGCAGTTCGATAATTTGCTGGTAGTCGCTGGCAATGTAGCGCAATGCACTTTCAAACGAAGCCAGATGAATATGCTGGTTTACCAATGCCGGTATTCGCCCCCAGGCGCGACTACCGAAATCCTGCGGCTCGTTGGCCTGCTTGATGAATTCGCGCAGTTCGGAGCCCACTACATCGTTGCCACCCATCGACAATAACAAAACATCGAATTGATATTGCCGCAACAAACCCTGCAGGCGCGGCCGCAGTTTTTTCAGCTCGCTGCTTTCGCGACCGAGCACCGACTCGTTGTAAAAATAGGCTTTGCGATACAAACGTTCCAGCTGTTTGTTCAAGTCGATTAATTTAACCGGATAATTGAACCAGGAATCGCCAAAGCAAATGACACGTGGCCGGTCGGGATGTAGTTCGATTCCCTTTTCGAAATCCTTGATTTCTTTGCTGGAAGGCATGTCAATCTCCTGTGGCCAACGCATGTTTTAACGAGGCAAGCTGGAAATAGCGGACAACAAATAGTGGTCAGCGCATCTTGCTACTCTTGCTTGGACAGACCAAACCCCGCCTGTTTTTCATGCCCTGAAGACGCATGTATTCCGCTTGGAACCGTAATATTGACGGACGTAATCGGACATGGCAGCTGAAATCATACGATAGTCTAAGGCATCAAGTTCGGCACTCTATAGCGATTTATGGCGTTTGTGCTTTTACCGGCGTCGTTTTCAAATGTTGCGCCAGGAATCCTGCAATAGTTTCCCATGACACTTTTATGCTGTAGATATTGGTAAACCCGTGGCCTTCGTTTTTCAGTGTCAGCATGACGGGCGGGTTGCCTGCCATGGTCAACATACGCTGCATGCGAATTGCATGTTCGTAATCGACCCGTAAATCCTTGGTGCCGTGAATGAGCATCAAAGGCGTTTTGAGTTTCTTGTAAGCATACAAGGGCTGCTCCGATTTCATTTTTTCCAGGCTCGTCAGCGGATTGCCGAAATACTGCTCCATCCATTTACGTATTGAATCCTGGCGTACGCTGTCGCTTGCGGTAAAACTCAATATGCGATCGGAAATTCCCGAAAAGGAAATCGCGCATTTGTAACGGTCGGGCCAGCGCATTGCCGATACCAATGCCGAGTAACCACCGTAGCTCATACCCATGATGCACATATTCGACTTGTCGAGTGGATAACTGGCCAGTGCATTATTCAGCGAAGCATCGATATCGTCCTCGATCGCCGTTCCGAAACTGCCCTTGCCCGCCTCACGGAATGCCTTGCCGAAACCCGAAGAGCCGCGGAAATTGACCTGCAAGACGGCATAACCCTGCGATACCAGGAATTGCACGTCGCGGTCGAAACTCCTTGCATCCCTGATTCCAATGGGCCCGCCATGCGGCATGACCACAAGCGGGAATGGATTGGTCTGCTTTTTCAGGGGCATGGTGAGATAGGACTCGATGACCAGGCCGTCTTTTGCCGTTGTCTTGAGGACCTGGCTATCGCTGAACTGGAATTTATCCAGCCAGGGCGCCTCGTCATCGATTTTCTCCACCTGTTTTTTTTGCGTGTCGAACAAGTAAACCGCTCCCGGTGTGGAACTGCTGCTCACATAAATCAGCACCGACTTGTTGGCCTGGTCACGGTCGATGCTTGAAATATTGCTGTTGGGGAAAATCTTGGCCAGTTGGCGATTGAGCGTTTCGGAGGCCTGATCGAAATATTCGTTGCGAACCTGGCCATTAAGGTAGTACGCAACACCGATAGGTTGGCGATTGGCATCGAAAAGAACGGAACTGATATCGATCCCGTCTTTCGAGAATACCGTTTCAATATTCTCGCCTGTGGCCAGGTCCATTTTCACGAGTTCACGCTGCTGCCGTTTTTCATCGGTGATCGCGAATAATTTTTTGCCATCCGGGCTAATTGCAGCAGGAAGAAAAAATTCGTCGATAGCCTCCGGCAGCTGACGTACCTTCAGGTATCGCACGCCTGATCGCATATACAGGTTTCTTTTGCCGTTCTCGAACAAGGTGACGGCTGCAATATTGCCAGCGGAATCGGTAATCCAGTCCTGGTCACTTTCCAGATTGATATTGACCCGGTTGCGGGCTGCGAAATTCCCGAGTTTTTGCAAACTGGCAGTATTGGTCTTGCTCAATTTATAGAGATAGACAGTGTCGTCCTTGAGCGCAGCCCAGGCTGCATAAAGGAAATAGTCGGGATTGGAAAGCATGGGGTCCACCACATTGCCGCTGCGTGCAATTTCAGTGGATTCAAAACTCAGCTTGCCATTGTCGTTTCCGGTAATCCGTACGAAGCGTGCAAGATTTTGAATGGATAGCACAAACGCGTCATTGCTCACCCAAGTCAAATCGTAGAGTTCCCTGAACTCGCTATGCTGCGTGATGGCACCTGATTTTAAATCGATTATATTCAATTCCTGTTTTTTGACACCGAGGGACACCACTTCGGCGACATAGCGGGCATCGGGACTTAATTGAATGGCCTCGATTCGTCCTGTTTTCCACAATAATTCGGGCGACAGTTCCATTGCCGGAACTGGAGGCAGAGCTCCCGATTTGCTTTCTCTCGATCCGGAGAAGCCGATACTTTCGGATCGGTAAAATGCCGGGAAAGGATCCGGATAGTCGCCGGTGTACTGGAATGGATAAGCTTTTTCAATTTCAGGATATGTTTTTGCCAGCCAATCCATGTATTCAAGACCATGGTTTATCTTGCTGAGACTGGCGAGTTTGGGGTTGGAAAGTTCAAAAACCAGATTGCCGGGGTAATTGACTACTCCAGCGCTGACTTTGAAGCGATATTTTCCATTCTTTTTTACCTCGAAGTATCCGCCGAATAGCTGCAGATCTGTCCAGGAATAACTCCCTTCCTGGGCAATGAGCAAGCGAACCGTTTTGCCGGCAGGCGGTCTCGCGATGAAGTAACTGCCAGAGCCGCCTTCACGAATAATGCCGGCGCTATCAATTGGGACGTTGCCGTCGAAGACCAGCAGCAAAAAACCTTCACCAGGGGCCAGTGTCACTTGTTCGCCAGGCTTTACTTCACGCATGCCGGCTGCGGCATTGCTAGCTACGAGCAACAGTGCAAGCGCGAGGAACAGCTTAAGAATATTTGTCATGCACGGCCATCCCGATTTACATGGCCTTGATTATACGAACTAAATCCTATCCGCACGGCGATTTACGGGCGTATGACAACAAAATCCAAACGCGGTCACACTTGTTGCATCGCGCTGCGATGGCGTGTATTGATCGAACAGTTCTATGCGAGTTTGGTACCGAATTTTGCCGTTGTCTTGCTCTTGATTTCATCAACAGTGACGCCCGGTGCGAGTTCAATCAATTCAAAGCCGCTATGACGGTCAGGCCGCGAGAACACGCCCAGATCGGTAATCAGGACATCAATGACGTTTTGTCCGGTCAGTGGCAGTTCGCAAGCCGGTTTGAATTTCGCGGCGCCGTCCTTGTTGTTGTGTTCCATGACCACCACCACGCGTTTAACGCCGGCCACCAGATCCATCGCACCACCCATGCCTTTGACCATTTTCCCCGGAATCATCCAGTTGGCGATGTCGCCGTTTTCCGAAATTTCCATTGCGCCCAAAATCGAAAGATCGATATGGCCGCCGCGAATCATCGCGAAACTGTCACTGGAAGAAAAATACGAAGACAGCGGCAATTGGGTGATTGTTTGTTTTCCTGCATTGATCAAATCGGCATCGACTTCATCTTCGAAGGGAAACGGCCCCATGCCAAGCATGCCGTTTTCCGATTGCAAGACGACTTTCATGTCGGCCGGAATAAAGTTCGCTACCAGTGTCGGAATGCCAATGCCCAAATTGACATAAAAGCCGTCGCGCAATTCCTTTGCCGCTCTTTTAGCGAGCTCGTCGCGTGACCAGGCCATTATGCATTCTCCCTTGTGCGCACGGTGCGTTGTTCGATCGGTTTTTTATAGGCGGCGTTCACGATCATGCGTTGAACAAAAATACCCGGTGTGTGGATGCTGTCGGCATCGAGTTGCCCGGCTTCGACAATTTCCTCGACCTCGGCAATGGTAATTTTTCCGGCCGTTGCCATCATGGGATTGAAATTACGAGCGGTCTTGCGATAGACAAGATTGCCTTCGGTATCGGCCTTCCAGGCTTTCACGATGGAAACATCGGCAACCAGTCCGGTTTCCAACACATATTTTTCGCCATTGAATTCGCGAATTTCCTTGCCCTCGCTTACCAGGGTGCCGACACCGGTCTTGGTATAGAAACCGGCAATGCCCGCACCACCGGCACGAATCCGTTCGGCCAGCGTGCCTTGCGGATTGAATTCAAGCTGCAATTCGCCCGCCAGGTATTGGCGTTCAAATTCCTTGTTCTCGCCGACATAGGAAGAAATCATTTTGGCAATCTGGCGGGTCTTCAACAACAGGCCCAAACCGAAATCATCGACACCGGCATTATTGGAAATGAAGGTCAGGTTTTTAACGCCGGAATCGCGCAAGGCCAGAATCAGATATTCCGGAATGCCGCAAAGACCAAAGCCGCCGGACATGATGGTCATGCCATCGTGGATGCAATCGGCCAGTGCAGCATTGGCATTGGCGTAAAGTTTGCCTTTAGGTTTAGTCATAACAAGCCCGGATGATGTGCGGTGAAGAAAATGGTAGCGCGCCATTGTACTTGTCTTGGCGACACTCGGCACATTGCGCGAAGAGGTGGCTGCCCATTGCCGCTGCGATGAACAAGTACCCGGCCGTACGGTGTGAAGCCAGTCTTATGGCATGTATCGCAATCAATGGCCCCGCATTATTATAGCCGCATGAAAACGATAGCCCTGCGATTTCTTCTGGTTTTTCTCTGTCTTGGACTTGGTGCCTGTACCGGCATGACCAAGCCGGATTTGAAACGTTTATACGCGCGCGAAACACAGAATGCGGCACAGCCGCCGATCATTATTATTCATGGCCTGATGGGCTCCACCCTGGTGGATAAAACCACCGGCGAAGAATTTTATCCGCGCTCGGCAAGAGCGGTGGCCTTGAGTGATTATCAGGATCTGACGATCAGCCCGGTTTCCACCGCCGGTGATAATTTAGTGCCCGGACATATTCTGGGCGGCATTGCCGGGATAGATTTTTACGGTGCATTGACCAAGGTGCTCGAGAACGACGGCCAGTTCGTCAGCTCGGTTCCCGGTCAGCCGGTAGGGACAGAGAAGCGGCGCTACTACACTTTCATTTATGACTGGCGGCGCGACAACATCATTGCCGTCAAACAACTGCACGCATTCATTGACCAGATTCGCAAGGATTATGACAACCCGAATTTGCGCGTGGACATTATTGCCCACAGCAATGGCGGATTGCTGACAAATTACTATTTGCGCTACGGTCCGAACGATGTACTCGATCAGGAAAAATTTACCCAATGGAATGAAGGTGCCAAGCGGGTCAGGCGCGTTGTGCTATTGGGAACACCGAATCTGGGTTCGGTCACCAGCGTCGAAAGATTGTTGCGCGGCTTTCGTCTCGGGTTCCGCCTGATTCCGATTGAAGTACTGACCAGTTTTGCCACGCCTTTCGAGGCTTTGCCAAGTCCGATCATGCAAAGCGTGCTCGACACGCACGGCAATCCCTACGACATCAATATTTACGATCCTCAGGTATGGAAGACCAGGCAATGGTCGGTTTATTCGCCCGAGTTTCTGAAAACCCTGGAAAAGCAAAGCAAAACTCCCGAGGAAGCCTTGGCAAGACAGGAAGTGCTGCAACAGGTATTTGCAAAACACCTCAAACGAGCAGAGCTTTTTCAAAGCTCGCTGACCACACCATTCAGCGGCGAAGGCATAAAAATGGCCGCCTTTGGTGGCGACTGCAAACTGACTTCCGATCGCGCGATCTATGATGAGAATGCCGGAAAACCGTTCCTTGCCTTCAGGGCGAAAGAAGTAGTGAACAAAATGCCTGGTGTTGATTATGATTACCTGACGCAGGCGCCCGGCGATGGTTTGGTCACGCGTGATTCGCAAGACGCCAGTGAATATTCCTTCCTGCCGCTGCGTCAAAGTTTTTTCCTTTGCGAGCAGCATGAATTTCTGGTCAACAATCCGTATTTTCAAAACAATCTGCTGTACTTCCTGATGGCACGTTGATGGCGAGGACAAGATCATGGGGACTTTCGACAAACGCATTGATGCCTATATCGAAAAATCCGCAGATTTTGCCCGCCCGATTCTCGAGCACATCCGGTCGGTCGTGCATGAAGCCTGTCCGGATATAGAGGAAACCATCAAGTGGGGGTTTCCGAATTTCATGTACCGCGGAATCCTTTGCAATATGGCAAGCTTCAAGCAGCATTGCGCGTTCGGATTCTGGAAAGCCAGACAAATGACGGATTTAAGCGGCAATCCCGAGACGGCCATGGGCGATTTCGGGCGCTTGACCAGTCTGAAAGATTTGCCGAATAAAACGCTATTGAAGCGCCTGATAAAACAGGCGATGGCCCTGAATACCCAGCCCGTCCCGGCCAGTGTCGAGCCTAAACCCAGGCGCGCTGCCAAACCGGAATTGATTGCACCGGAAGCTTTTTTGAAAGCCCTGGGCAAAAACAAAAAAGCAAAAACCACCTTCGATAACTTCAGCCCCAGCCATCGCCGTGAATATATCGAATGGATACTGGAAGCCAAGCGGGAAGAAACCGCGAACAAGCGCATTGAATCCAGTATCGAAATGCTAAGCGAAGGCAAGCCAAAGAACTGGAAGTACATGAATTGCTAGACCGGGCAGCCAAACTTATGGGACATATCGGCGCAAAACAAACTTGTTAAGCTGTCCGCTCCCATAATGGAGCCCGACCATGAAACCCAGCTGGTGCAGTTTTTTACTGATCGCGTTTTTGGCAAGTCCGTCCCTTCAGGCCGCTGAAAAAACCCGTTACGTCATTCTGGTAGACGGCGGAAAGCAGGCGGGTGAACAAATCGTCGAGCAAGGCGATGATGGTCTTACGAAAGTCCATTTTATTTTCAAGGACAACGGACGCGGCCCTGAAATCGACGAAGAGTTTCGCGTTGCCGATGATGGCACTTTCAGCGAGTATCGCGCGAAAGGCAATTCCACTTATGGCGCGGTGATCGACGACAAATTCGAAAGAAAAAACAATACGGCTACATGGAATTCAACTTCCGAAAAAGGCAGCCAGGCAGTTTCCGGTACGGCTTTATATATTCCGCTCAATAGTTCTTTCGCCGTAGGTTCGGCGAGTATCGCGGCATTGGCAAAACGCCCCGACGGCAAATTACCCTTGTTGCCTGCAGGCACATTGACCCAGCGTAAACTCGATGAAGTGGAAGTCGGCAAAGACGGCAAAACCCAGCGTGTGCAATTGCTGGCGCTTTCGGGTCAGGGCCTCACACCGCAATTTGCCTGGGCCACGACGGGCAAAAATCCGAGATTGTTTGCCATCGTGGTTCCAGGTTACATGCTGGCCATCGAAGATGGCTGGCAAGCCAACGGCCCGGTGCTGGATGCCCACCAAAAAACTGCCGAAGCACAATTATTGAAAGACATGGCTGCGCGTTTGCAAAAGCCAATGCCCGGAATGACCGTCATTCGCAATGCGCGCGTATTCGATAGCGAAACGGCCAAACTTTTGCCAGCCTCCGATGTTTATGTGCTGCGCGGAAAAATTACCGCCGTATTGCCGACCGGTTCGCCGACACGCGGCGCCGATAACGAAATCGATGCAGCCGGCCGTGTGTTATTGCCTGGCTTGTTCGATATGCACGGCCACGTCAGCCGCTGGGAAGGTGGTTTGAATCTGGCTGCCGGTGTTACCAGTGTTCGAGACATGGGCAATGACAACGCCACCTTGCAGCAGATGCTCGATGAAACTGCCTCGGGTCAATTATTGTCGCCGCAAGTGGTGCCGGCCGGTTTTCTCGAAGGCGAAAGTCCGTATTCGGCCCGCAATGGTTTCGTGATCAAGGATTTGCAGGAAGCCAAGGACGCCATCGACTGGTATGCCGAGCACGGCTACCCGCAATTGAAAATCTACAATTCGTTTCCGAAAGAAATTCTCAAAGACACCATCGCCTACGCGCATAGCCGCGGCATGCGGGTGAGCGGACACATTCCGGTGTTCCTGCGCGCCGAAGATGCCGTCAATGCCGGTTATGACGAAATACAGCACATCAATCAGGTCTTGCTGAATTTCCTGGTAGCGCCGACTACCGACACGCGCACCCTGCAACGTTTTATTTTGCCCGCCGAAAAAGTGGCCGACCTGGATTTCAATTCGAAACCGGTCAAAGATTTCATTGCCTTGCTGAAACAAAAACATACCGTCATCGACCCGACCGTGGTGACCTTTGAATTTCTGAAGCAGCGTGATGGCACCGTGCCCGAAGCATACGCACCGGTGATGGACAATGTGCCGATTGATTTGCAGCGCGGGTTCCGCGTCGGCACCATGAACATCCCCGATGATGCCACCGCTGCACGCTACAAAAAATCCTACGACAAGATGCTGGAGTTTGTCGGCATCATGTACAAGGAAGGTATTCCACTGGTGGCGGGTACCGATGCCATTGCCGGTTTCAGTTTGCATAGCGAGCTGGAGTTTTACGTCAAGCATTCCGGCATTACGCCTGCACAGGCTTTGCAAATTGCCACCCGTAATGGTGCCTTGTATACGCGTACCAGTAATGATCGCGGCAGTATCACGCCCGGCAAATATGCCGATATGATTCTGGTCGATGGTGACCCGACCACCAATATTGCCGATATTCGCAAGGTCGCTCTCGTAATCACCCAGGGCAAACTAATGTCGCCGACGGAAATCTACGATGCGTTGGGTATCAAGCCTTTCGTGACCAATCCACCGGTGATGAAGCCGGTCGTGAAAGACAAGCTGTCGCAAAATAGCGGTGAAGGTAGTTCAAATTTGCCAGGCATGTTCGGCAGCACCGGTCACGAAAACAAGGAATAAGCCTCTACAAAATCATCACGCACTTGCGGTGCGTGATGAGAGGGCTAATTTCGCAGATAGCTGATCAATTTTCCGCGAAACGGCGAGACATCGGTTTCATTGAAACGGCAACGCACTTCTTCAATCCGGAAACCCTGCGCCAGCATGGCGCGGCTAAATGCCGCACTTACGCCACGGCCCGGATCGGTAGTAATGATTTCGGCCTGCGGCTTGGTGTGATGCGATACCAGTTCGGCCAGCATCTGCGCATGATCACGCTCGTATAAAATGTCGCTGCCGATAATCAGGTCAAACAAGCCTAAAGTGGCATGCGGTTTTTTCCAGGACAGATCGACATAGGCCAAAGGCTTTATCGAATTGAGATCGGCATTGTGTTTCAGAAATGCCGCAGCCAGAGGATGATGGTCGCTGGCGGTAATATCGGCATGGCGGCGTTGCAATACCAGGCTGGAAAGCCCAAGGCCGCAACCAATTTCCAGAATGCGCCGACCTGCAATCGGAATCACCGCCATGGCATTGGCCAACACTTGTCCGGCCGGCCAAAGTTGTCCGAACAGACTCCAGGATGCCGATGAAATTCCGGCCAATTCCGCCAGGCCCTGCGGGTCGGCAAATTGCTGTTTATCGCTTAAAGAGCGAATCTGGTAAGTATGATCACCCACCACGACGGCAGATGTTTTAACGTTATAGCCCGGCATGTCGCTTTCTCGCAGAGGCGTTGAAAGCACTACTACATTGCGCAGCAATACTTGGGGGCGGGACGTGAAGAACGCACGAAGCGCAGGGAGACGAATTAGGCAACCATAACAACACATTAAGGCCTGATTACCTAACAAACTTTGCAGGCTCGAAATAAGCTAGGCTTGGATTGCCTACAAAAACAAGACCACATTCATGAAATACGATATCCAGCACAACCAAAACCAGCATCGTTTCGAAACCACCGTCGAAAATTTGCCAAGTGTCATTGATTACTCACTCAGCGGTAACAGCTTGTCGCTCAACAGTGTGCGTGTGGCAAAAGCACTCGAAGGCCGCGGCATCGCCGGCGAGCTTACCCAGGCGGCGCTCGATTGGGCACGCGCAGAAGAATACCGCGTGGTCCCGGTGTGTCCTTACGTTCAGGCATGGTTGCGCAGGCATCCTGATTACGCCGATCTGGTTTAGGCGCGCAAGCGAAATCTTTCGCGGTAATCGGCCGGGGTCAAATGCGTATCGCGCTTGAACAGTTTCCGGAAACTCGCGCTATCGTGATAACCGCAGCGCTCGACGATTTCATCGAAACTCATCAAGGTGGTTTCCAGCAAGGCCTTCGCGCGTTCAACGCGCAGATGCTGGATATGGGCAATCGGGCTGGCGTTGTAATGCTGGCGAAAATGCCGCAGCAAACTACGTTCACTCGTATCGCAATGCTCGGCCAATTCACTTACGCTTAATTCGCGATGCAATTGTTGCTGGATAAAACGCTCGGCTTTTTCCGACAGGGAATGTCGCGGCCGCTCGGTCAATGCCAGGCTGATATAAGGTGCCTGGCTGGAACGTTCGCTATCGATCAGCATCATGCGGCCGGTTAGTTGCGCCAGTGATTCATCGACGCGCCTGGCCAGCAACTGCAAAATAAAAGTATAGATGGCCGTGCTCGCACCGGTTGTCGTAATCATGCCGTCTTCGCTAATCATTTTTTCGACATCCAGTTGCACGTTCGGATAACGTTTGCGAAACGCCGCGTCCAGCCACCAACTGGTGGTGGCTTCATGGCCATCAAGCAAGCCTGCTTCGGCCAGTAAAAATCCACCGCAACAGGCGGCCACAATCGGCACGCCGCGCAAGTGCATCGAGCGCAGCAATTCTATTTCCGGTTGATAGGTGCTTAAACGCTTCACCAGATCTTCGGCGCTGTCGTGCATGAAACCGGGTATCAATAAATAATCCAGCGCAACATCCGGCGATTGCACGCCGCTCAGCCGAAGGCCGCCGCTACCGGTAACTTCATTCAAACCTCTGGCGCTAATCAGGACGGTTTCCAGACGCAAGTTCGTACCGGGATCGCGAACCTGCGCCAATTTTTGGGCAATGCGGAACATGTCCGTCGGGCCTAGCAAACAGGAAAGAATGCTTCCTTCCAGCGCCAGCAAGCCCAGCGTGAAACGTTGTTCCTTATTTGACATAAACCGCTCCGGTGTTATCGCTCAACCATTGAATCAAACTGGCAGGAACGGCCAGGCCATCGTTTTGGCCGTCGGCGCATGTCACGACGGGAATGTGCCCGCTATGGCCTGCCGGTAAAACCGTTTGCGAGGGCGCCAGCAATTCGGGCTTGCCGTCGGCATCGCGGGTCAGCAACCAAAGCCCGGCCGGCACTTTTGCACTCGAATGGCAGTTGTCCTGCAGTTGAATGGCGAAATCCTGCCCATCGCTCGGCAGCAACTGCCATTGGGCGTTTTGCGAGTTCAGCACGGCGGTGTATTGGCCGCCGGCCTGATATTGCGGATTGGCATCAAGCTCGGCAGTGAAAGCGGTGCTGCTCAATAAAATGCTGGCGATTAGGGTGCTAAGGCGTTTCATGATCTGTCTCCTGTAAGCGGGCGGTGCCCGAGGTGAACACAGAATCTGCCTAAAGTGTATTCTCAAATAGTGGCGGTTACGACAGTTTAATGGCGAAAACAGCCAAATATGGTTTTTGGCCGTTTTAACCTACTAGAAAGGCAATACCGCCGTAGTCGCAAATTTCATGCAATGGTGGGAATGCCCACCGAATAAACTCGCCATTTCAGCGCCAGGAAATACCCGATGACTCAATTCCTCAACGCCATCACCCTGTTGGTGCATGACTACGACCAAGCCATTGCCTACTACACCGGCAAGCTTGGTTTCGACTTGATCGAAGACACCCGATTAAGCGAAGACAAACGCTGGGTACTAGTCGCACCACCGGGCGCAAAGGAAACCAGAATTCTATTGGCGAAAGCGGCCAATAACGAACAGGGAAAAAGCGTCGGCAATCAAACTGGAGGCCGGGTATTCCTATTTCTGCAAACCGATGATTTCCGGAGCGATTACCAGCGCATGAAAACCAGTGGCATCGACTTTTGCGAAACCCCGCGCGAAGAAATTTACGGCACCGTTGTGGTGTTCCAGGATTTGTATGGCAATAAATGGGATTTATTGCAGCTGAAAACCCCGTAGGGTGGGCATCGCCCACCATTGCATGTCATTTGCGACAAGGTGGGCAATGTCCACCCTACGAAATTTTTCGCATCACTCCGGTAAATAAATCCGAACTCGTCCACGCATCCAGCCAGGCGCGCAATTTGGAATACACACTTGTATCGAACCACGCGCGATCTACCTGTGCGAACTGCCGGATAAATGGCAGCAATGCCAAATCGGCGAGATGCGGCTTATCGCCCAATAAATAACGGTGTTGCGCAAGTCGCCGATTCAAGTCTGCCAAAACCGTTTCGGCCTGTGCACGATAATGCTGCACAGTAAACTCCGGGTAACGTTCGGGATATTTGTAGCGGTCCAGTGCATATTTGAATTCGCCATCATTGCGATCAATCAGCACGCGCGCCTCATCATGCAATTCCAAAAGTCCCTGCGGGTCATGCGCTTGCAAAGCCCAAAGCATGATATCCAGGCTTTCATCAATCACCCGGCCATCCGGCAACTCCAGCACGGGCACCGTTGCTTTTGGCGATATTTCCAGCATATGCGCCGGCTTTGCTTTCAAATCGATTTCAATCGTTTGCACGTTTACAGCACCGGCTGCAATCGCCAGCCGGGCGCGAATCGCATAAGGGCAGCGACGGTAAGAATAGAGAATCGGCAACATCGGCATGGGATGCAATATACCCTTTCACCGGAACGCATTATCATGGCGGCATGACGACTTGTCCGAAATGCCAGTACACGCGTACCGCCATCGACAGCAATATCCACCCGGATGTTTGCCCAAGCTGCGGCATTGTCTATGGCAAATGGGTGGCGAAACAAAACCAACTGGAAGAAGACAGCCAGTTTGAACCGGAAACAAGGCAAACATTCTTTCAGTGGTTGACCGAAGCCCCCGAGCAGGTCGACAGCATCGCTTTCTGGGCGCGTGCGATTTGTGCAGGGCTGTTCGCGATATGGACAATCTATTTCATCAGCCATGGCATCAGTTGGGAAATACTTGGCGGCTCGTTCATGCACGGCATCAATCTGATGTTCCATGAATTCGGCCATTTATTTTTCAGCGCGTTCGGCAGATTCATGCACATCCTGGGCGGCAGCCTGTTTCAAGTTCTCTGGCCCTGGGTGTTTCTCATTGCATTCCTTTTCAAATACCGCGATACCTTTGCAGCCAGTTTAATGCTGTGGTGGAGCGGCCAGAATTTCGTCGATCTCTCGCCCTATATTGCCGATGCCTATTATCGCGGCCTGCCTTTGGTCGGCGGTGGTGGCGAAGATTCGCACGACTGGGGCAATCTGCTAACCATGACAGGCATGCTTGAAAGCTATATGAGCATCGCGCGCCTGAGTTTTTTTATCGGCAGCGTCATGATGATCGCCGCCATGGTCTGGTCTGCACTGGTGCTAAGGCAGCAGTGGCAAATTCTCAAGCAGGCCTGAAAATCACGATTGGCGATTTCGCAGCAAAGCCGCAATTTCATCCAGCCGCATTTGAATGCCGCGCAAGACATCAAGCTGTTCATTGCCGGAAATCGAAGCGCTTGCATGCGGCGTCTGCGCACGCTCTTTCAAGGCGCGGCGCCTGTCCAGAATCTGTTGGCGATAATGATGGGCATCCACAATGCCAACCAGTTGCATGTCATGCGCCTGGCCGGAACTTTGGCCCGAAGTTTCGAATTTCAGAATGCTTAAATTGAAGCGCTTCAGAATCGGGCCTTCGATAAAAGTGACGTCCTGGATATTTTCCAGCGGAATGGTTTTTTCGACCTGGAATAAAATGCCTTTGCGAAAACGCAATTCGATGTCCGACATTTCGCATTTCAGCTTGTCGTAATAATGCTGCGACCACCACTGGCCAACGCCGAGCACCCAGATCAGTGCCAGCGGAATTCCGAACACCGTCATGCATAAAATGAAAGCGACCTGCAACACCATGTAGGGCTTTACCAGCGGATTGAATTTCGCCTGCAGCAGCGAACCATCGCTTGTCGTGTCATCAATATTATTCATGTGAACTCCGTTGGTTTTCCACAGTGTAGCGCACTCTGAAATGCAACTTTGCGCGGTAGGCGCAATGCCCGGTAACTGTTTTCACCGGGGTGCATTGGCCATCGTTCAATAAAAAATATGCAAACCGAAAATAATCAATGAATTCATGGTTCTTACTTTTTTCTTACCAAGATTTAGCGGGTATTTTGTGTCCGGTTCCCGTAAGCCGATGCGTTGAATGATAGGCACGCAAAAATTGTATTGCGCGGGTAACGAATTGAAAAATCGTTTTGTAAAAAACCTACGAAGATTTTTTGTATGACACTCCCCCCGAAGTTTAGCCTGAACATCGTCGAAGACGAGGTCATGATCATTGACGACTTTCTTTCACCGGAAGAATGCAGTTTCATTCTTGATGATCTGCAGTTCGCGCTCTGGCGACCAAGCCTGACCTATATGCTGCAGAAAGACGGCAAGCGCAAGGATGTCATGAGCCCCTTGCGCGTCAGCGAGACTGCCCAGCAAAGGTTCTTCAGCGAAGAGCTGCAGGAAAAAATGCTCGATATCGAATCACGACTGCAGCAATTGATAAAACTCGATGCCAGCCATCTGGAATTCTGGCAGGCAACCGATTATCCCAGTGGCGGTACATTTTTCTACCACATGGATTCCGGCTATTGGGATACCCACTACGCGGGTGACCGGATTTATACCTTTCTGCTTTATCTGACCACGCCGGAAAAAGGCGGCGGTACACATTTCCGAGCGCTTGGCCGAAAGATAAAAGCCAAGGCAGGCAGGCTGATCATCTGGAACAACCTGTTCGCCAGCGGCGACAGCAACCATCGAATGATTCACTCGAGCATGCCTTTGCTGAAAGGCAAAAAAACCACATTGGTCACCTGGCTTCGTCAAAAGAAATTTCGGACCGAAGCCCTTTAATCATCAATAAAGGATACGAGCATGGCAACGAAAAAAACGAATATTAAAGTCAATGCGAAATTGAATGTACGCGTGGTGGACGAAGTCAAAAAGAAATACGGCAAAGTCATCGATCTTGAAAAATCACCATTAGTACTGGTTGAAATCATTCGTCAATACGGCAGTATTTTTCAGGACGACGACGACGATGGCGGCGGCACCATCAGTACCGTGGCCGTGGGCATTGATGATGGTGGTACCAATGACGGCGGCACCAATACAGGCGGTACCAGTGCCGGCGGTACAAACGATGGTGGCACCAATGATGGCGGTACCAATAGCGGCGGCACGAATGACGGCGGTGGTGGAGTTGGTGGTGGTGGCGGTGTCGGTTCAGGTGGTACCAGCACGGTGGCCGTTGGCATCACGCCACCCGAGTCGAATTTTAGCCGCTTCGAGCTGGAAGAAATTCTCAAGGCCGTTTTGAAACTGCAGAAACAGGTCAGCACGATGGGCGTACACATCGAACACATAGCCGGCAAGACGAAGTAGCGCAGCGGCCTTGATGCCGGAAATCCATTCCGGCATTTCAACATCACAATGAAGTTTGTCCCTGATACAGGCGGCAGGCATTCGCTTGCCCTGAAAACAACAATCCTTCTTTTTCAAATATCGGAGATCATCATGGCAACCAGAAAAACCACAAAGAAAACCGCAAAAAAAGTCGCGAAGAAAAAAGAACCGTCACTGGAAATCCAAGCGCCGCTAACCGAACGCCAGTTGCTCAAGGCCATTCGTCCGCGCGCGCCATTGAAAAAATTCGACGGAAAATTCGAGCACAGAATTCCGGTCAGTAAATCATTTGCCGATAGCAAGGCCGTTGTCAGCAAAGACAAAACCGGCCTGTGGCTGAATACGCAGATTGATGCATCGCAGCTCGGCGTGCATGCCTTTCCCAAAGGTCCGGAGCTTTCGAAAATCGAAAGGCCACGTCGCAAGAAAGGCGAACGCGCACCGTTCCTGCAACACGCAGGTTATTTGCCGGATCATCTTGGCCTGCAATTGGCACCTGGCAAACTCGACCGCGACCTCATCGCAAAACCGCGCGTGCACGGTACTTTGAAACGCAAGCGCGGCTCGAACGAACCTACCACCATTTTTGCACCCGACCAGCGTTATCTTTTCCAGGACACGCACTACCCGTGGTGCACGACTGGCCGTGTTGATACCCCTGCCGGACAGGGCTCGGGTACGATGGTCGGGCCACGGCATTTGCTGACCTGCAGCCACGTGATCAACTGGAAAAGTGATGGCACTGCCGGCTGGGTAAAATTCACGCCCTCCTTCTTTGATGGCAGCGCACCGTTTGGCGAAGCCTGGGGCACGCGGGTGTATTTTTACAGCAAGGTCGATGGTAGCGATGGTTTGTCGCGCGACGAAGAACAATACGATTATGTTGTCGTGGTATTGGATCGACGCATCGGCGACAGCACCGGCTGGATGGGCGGCAGAAGCTGGAGCGATGATTGGGACGACGAACCGTATTGGCGCCATATCGGTTATCCCGGCGACCTTGCCAGCGGACAGCGTCCTTCTTATCAACGCGATATTTCGATGGATGGCTCGTTTTGGGATCGCGAAGCCCATACGCGCATTTTCCATCAGGGCGATGTCTGGCCAGGGCAATCGGGCGGCTCGTTCTTCGCCTGGTGGTCGGGTGAAAATTATCCGAGCGTCGTCGCCGTGCAAAGCGGACAAAACAGCGATGAAAATACTGCCAGTGGCGGCTCCGACATGATCGATATCATCATCAAGGCGCGCAACGAACATCCTTGAAAGACATGAAATATTTCATGCCCGGATGGAAGCTCAGGTCGCCGAAGTCCGGGATGAATTCAACAGGAATTGGAAACAGGCGGGACGATAAATACGCTAAGCTCGAATGCACAAATCCATCGGAGTAAGCCTATGTTCAAGCACCTATTGATTTCTATTTTGCTTTTGCTTTCAAGTAGTGCATTACTGGCACAGACTGCTACACCAACACCTGCGACACCACCGCCGGGTTGCACTTCGGCAGAAAGCCACGAATTTGATTTCTGGGTCGGGCGATGGGAAGTATTTCCCGTCAAACAGCCAAAGCAAAAAGTTGCCGACAGCCTTATCGAAAAACTGTATTCCGGTTGTGCCGTCCGCGAAAACTGGATGCCATTGAAAGGCGGCGGCGACGGCGGCAGCCTGAATGCATACAACGTTGCCGAAAAACGCTGGCGCCAAACCTGGCTGGATTCCTCCGGTAATTTTGCCGATTTCAAAGGCACATGGAATGGCAAAGCCATGGTTATTGAAGGGGAATGGCCGCAACCCAATGCGCCACACCAGATCACCCGCATGACTTACACGCCGCAGGCCGATGGCAGTGTCGAGCAGATGGGCGAGACTTCGGATGACCAGGGAAAAACCTGGCAGCCCGGTTTTGATTTCATGTACCGGAAGGCGAAGAAAAAATGAGCCAGCGGATGAAATAATCCAGCCTGCCGCTTTTTTGTCTGATAGGCTTGTCGGGCAATACGGATTGAAAACAGCGTTCAAATATTAGGCGTGTCTAGTTAATTCTAGGGGGTCAATATGAAACTTGCAGTGCTAATCCTTTTTCTTTGCAGCAGTCTGCTTTTCCCGTCTGGTGTTCTTGCCCAGCCCTCGAAGGAAGCCAGTCAACGTCAACTTGCCGAATTTGAAGCCGAACGCGACGCCATTCGTCGCGAAAGTTTTCAGCTCGCTGGTGGGCAGACCGTCGCGCAATCGCTCGTCATCACCTCGGCGAACAAGTCTGCCATTGATCAGCAGATTCGCCTGCTCGAACCCAGAATCGAACAAGTGGCCGGCACGCGTAACGAACTCATGCGTGATCGTGATGCCATGAAAGCCAATTCAATTTTTGCGAAAGACGATGCCGCACAGGAAAGTATCGAACATGAGGCAGAAGAATTGGCGCTCGCCGGTGCATCCACAGCAGCACATCGAGTGGCTGGCTGGGCCGGTTTTGTAATCGATGTCGTTGAATACGGCGACCGCTACCGCATCAAATACAATAATCTCTCGCAGCTCGATCAAATCATCACGCAACATCACGCCAACCTGAGTGAGTTGTATGACGCGGCAAAATTGCTGTATCACGCACAATCGATTGAACGTAACAAACTCAAGCGTCTCGAGCAGCTGGACCAGCGCGATCGCGAACTCTGGGGCGAAATTGCCGTCCTGAAAGACCGTTTGAAATCGCGACCAACCGGCCGCGATACCGATGCTGCAGGCGATGAAGCCCTGCGCGCAACCGCACGTCGTGAAGCCATGCGCGTCGGGCCTTCCGACCCCAACACTGTTTTACCCGGTGAACTGGCAGGCTTCTGGACAGTTTCCGGCTATAACTGCGAAGGCCCAGAAATTGACGAGTTCGTCGATATTGCCTATTCGCCGGAAGAAGGACTTGTGGCGACCAAGGCGATGGGTGATAACTGCATTCATTCGGGTGAAGTTACCTGGCGCGGCAAGATTGAAGGAAAAACCATCCGCGTCAGAATGCATGTTCGCGCACCAAAAGCGGCCGACGATGCCGATTCCTGGATGGAAGGAACTTTGGAAATCGTTTCACGAAATGAAATTCGCGGGCTTGGCATGGTGATGCACCGTTAGTTTGATCAATGCCGGATTTGCAAACTTTGGCCTAGCTGGCAACTTCGTCGAAAAGCATTTCCAGTTTCTCGTGACTACCGCGCAGCTGCCCCACCACTTCCCTGGCCCAGCGGACGTATTCGGTTTTGCGTTCTTCGTTCCAGTTGGCAGGTGGTGCACTTTTAATATCGCGCAGGTTGGCAATTTTGTCGGCAATTTTTACCAGTTTGGCGCCGTGGGGTTTTTTTGCAGCCTTTTCAACCTGTGCGCGCTTGCGGGAATTTTTGTCGACGGTTTTATCGTCGGTAACGGCTTCGACGTAGCCCAGTACGGTGTCACCGAATTGTTCGCGGATTTCGCGGCGGCGGTCTTCGATGAACATTTGGTGCGGGCCGCTGCAGTCTTCCATCACATCGTGTAACAAGGCGGCGATCAGGACATCTTCGTCATCAATGCCGGCTTCAATATGGAGTATGTGGAGCAGGGTAATCGGGTGGTTGATATAGGGCGATTGGGCTTCGTCTTTGCGGCGTTGTGGACTATGTTGCCGGGCAGCGTAATGCAGGGCGCGGATAATGTTTTTGGAATGCATGTTGTTTGCCTCTTTCTTTTTACTTGCCCATAGTCTGGCAGAGTCGTGTCTCAGGGCCTGAGATACTCGGGTAAAAGCGAAGGCGCCGAGTCCCGGATGAAAGCATTCCGGGACGAAAGCATGCTTCAGATAGGCGCACCCGGAGGTACGGTCGGCAACGCGCGCAACTTCACCGAGCTCGGATCCTCGAGATAGCGCTGGATGTAATTGCCGGCTTGTTGCGATTGCAGGTCTTTGGCGCTGCGAAGTTTTGAAGACAAATCCTGCAGGGATTGACGCCATTGGGCAGCAACGCCGGGATGTAAATTTCCGCCATCGAGGGTGAGCAATGCGGCGTCGAGCAATACCCAGTTGCGCGTTTGCGAAAGCAGGATATTTTTCCCCGAGGCCGATGATTCCCAGTAATGCGTGATCAGCGCATCGAACACATCATCGACCGACGGGCTGTCGGCGTTGCGGCTGTGCTGGAAAGCGACGCGGTTCAAGCGCGATGGGTCGAAGGCGAATTGCGTGATCAACGCCGTCGCGCTGCCGGCGGCCTGCATCGGGTCGAACATCGGATCCATCAAGGTATCGAAATCCTCGACGCTGCGGTTGTATTCATTCGATGGCGGGCTGAGCACATTCAGCACGGAATCGGGAATCGATAATGTTTCATCCGAAATTAATTCTGCAGCGGCGTGCAGCGCGCGTTTTTGTTGATCGGCTGATACCGGATTGGTGCTGCTATCGCTGTCGGCGACCAAGCCGTAACTATAGTTATTGCCGCCGATTAAACGGATAACCGCTTCGGCCTGATAGCGATGCAAAAGATACAGCGGCACCAGACGACGTTCGGCTTCGCCGAGTTGGCGGTTCGGCGGCAGTGCGCCTTCGGCAAAACGCGATAGCGCGACGCGACGAATTTTCAGCAGTTGTTCCAGTCCGTTTAATGGCTCGCCGGGCACATCCCACAGCAAGCCCGATTCATGGGCGCTATTGCCGCTGCGTGCATCCGGGTCGGAGGCGTAGCGGTAACCTTTTGCCGAAATATCTGCGCGTAATTTTCGAAGTGCAGCCGCTTCCTGGTCGGCGGGAAAATCGCCGTAGGCATGTGCGACCAGAAATTTATCCCATTCGCCAACGCCAATATTGTAGGCAGCCAGCATTTGCGGATTGCCATTCGCATCGAGCGTGATTTGCGGATGTGGATAATCGAGCACCGAACCATTGCCGGTGCGGCTGGCCGCGAAGTTGTGGGCGAAGCCAAGGGCATGGCCAACTTCGTGCGCCGCCAGTTGACGCAGACGAGCGAGTGCCATTTCTTTTGCTTGTGCCATCAAGGCGGGGTCGGCATTCTTTCCGTAAGGTGCGAGCAGACTTTCGGCAATCAGCAGATCCTGACGCACGCGTTGCGAACCCAGATTCACATAGCCTTTGATGATTTCGCCATTGCGCGGATCGATCAAGCCGCCGCCATACGACCAGCCGCGCGTAGCACGATGCGTCCAGGTGATGGTGTTGTAGCGCACGTCGCTCATGCTCATGCCGACCGGTGCGAGTTCGGCACGAAAACCGTCGATGAAACCGGCATCATCGAATGCCTGCTTCCACCAGTTTGCACCTTCCAGCAAGGCGCTGCGAATCGGTTCCGGCGTTCCGCGATCGAGATAAAAAACAATCGGTTTGCGAACGCGGCTGCGTGCGGCAGCCGGATCGATTTTTTGCAGGTTGAAACGCGGTTGCCAACGCACATCAAGATTTTCAGTGATCGGTTGGGCGAAATCGTAACGGCCGATGCTGTAACCACCGGATGCCGGATGATAAATGCGCGGTTTGAAACCGGAATCGGGCAAGCGTACGAAACTGACGCGTTGCTTTATGGTCAGCACCTGCGGATCGGCGGCAATTTGCTGCACATAGCGGCCTTCGCCGGCGCCATTAAAAGTGAGCAGGGCAGTGAAATCGCTATTGTCGGGAAAAGCATGCGCTTCATCGGGCAGCACGGCACTGCGATCTTTATCGAGCGAGTAACTGCCCTGTTTGGTTTGTTGCAGGCGCGTGGCAACACCGTGCCAGTCTTTCAGCAGCAGGCTGGTGATGTCGATACGGTTGCTACTGCCTTCCGCCAATGTGCCAGACCATAACACCGCTTCGGCGAAAGCATCGGTGGCGGCCTTGGCTTCGTCTTTATCGTTCGAGCTGGCAACAAAACGGGTATTTTTTTGCACGAGCAAAACGCGTTTGCCGATGCGACGGAATTCGACCAGGCGCGGATCGGAATTTTGCGCACGATCCAGGCCGATATCGTTCGAGCCAAGTGCGTTTTCCAGCGTGACCATCATCAGCAAATCCTGATTCCAGGCCGGAATATCAATCGACACCGTGCCGGAGTTTTGATTGGCATTGATGGCGATGAAAGCTTTTTCTGCCGGTGGCGGTACTGCTACCGCGGCAGTGAGTGTCGGCGAATGCAACATCGCGATGGCGAGCAGAAAAGAAAGAGCGAGACGCATCGCAAACTCCAGGCAGGATGACGGGTTCGAGTTTAGCGGGTTTGTTTCTGTGTTGGGACTAGTGCCCGTCGGGCCGCGATGCCGCCTGCATATTTGTGCAATTCAAGGCCGCCGGCTCCCGAAAAAGCCTGCAGGAGCGGCGGGCTATTTTGTTTTGGCTTACTCGCACAATCCCGAATCTTCGGGCACCACGCGGATGTCGCTCACGGCAAACCAGTTAATCGGGAAGCCCCAGGTTTCGTAACCGCCCTTTTTAGCCATAATCGGACAGCTGCTGGTGTATTGGTAACGGGTATTGTCGTGTGAAATATAAAGATCGAGCTTGATGGAAACATCCAGACCGCTTCTGATGGAAAGCATGGTGTTTTCTTTTTCCCTGGAAACAAGACTCAGGGTAAGGTTGGCCGTTTCTGCGGTGGCCGTTTCGGTTTTGACGACGGCGCCATTCTCGATGGTGACTTTCAAATACAGATTTTTACCGTCAAAGCGTTGCGCGTCTGCGGGCATATCTTCCGATGCGATCCAGCCGATTCTGGAGGGCTTGGCTTTTTTGGCGGCGACCGGTTTTTCCTTGTCGACAGGTTGCAAGGTTTTGCCCGAAGCAAATGCACCAGTAGCCAGCAGGCCAAGAACCAGCAATAAAATAAATCGCATAAATGTCATGTCCTTATAAGAGGGGCGCCGACCCGGCGGCTGGGCGGGCATAGGGTGATGATACATGCTGCCTGTGGCCCTCCAACCCTAAATCCGCGACAATAGCCGTTCTTTGCTGCGGGCTTCGCGGCGGTTTCCGGAGGGATTTATGGCAGAACCCATCATTACAGCGCCAGCGGGCGGTGCAAAAATTACAATTTCGGGCGGCAAGTTGAATGTGCCGAACAACCCGATCATTCCATTCATTGAAGGCGATGGTACCGGCCCGGATATCTGGGCGGCATCGGTTCGCGTATTGGACGCGGCGGTAGCGAAAGCCTACGGCGGCGCCAAGAAAATTCACTGGCTGGAAGTATTCGCAGGCGAAAAATCCAACAACCAATTCGGCACCTGGTTGCCGGAATCTTCGGTACAGGCTTGCCGCGATTATCTGGTCTCGATCAAGGGCCCATTGACCACGCCGGTCGGCGGCGGCATTCGTTCCTTGAATGTGGCGCTGCGCCAAATGCTCGACCTTTACGTCTGCCTTCGCCCGGTGCGCTGGTTCAAAGGCGTGCCTTCGCCGGTGAAGCGTCCTGATCAAGTGAACATGACGATCTTCCGCGAAAATACCGAAGACATTTATGCCGGTGTGGAATATGCCGGCGGCAGCGAAATTGCCCAGAAGTTTCTGGACTTCATCGAGAAGGAAGATCCCAAGGCATTCGATAAAATCCGTTTCGGCACGCAGGCGAAATCCGAAGCCTGGCAGAAAGCGCTCGAAGGCATCGGTGCTCCGCATCGCGATGTGAAAGTGAATGTCGGCCTCGGTATCAAGCCGGTTTCCTATCTCGGCACCGAGCGTCTGGTGCATAGCGCAATGGCTTATGCGATCCAGAACAAATCCAAATCGGTAACCCTGGTGCACAAGGGCAACATCATGAAATTCACCGAAGGTGGTTTCCGTGATTGGGGTTATCAGGTCGCGAAAGATTTCTACGGCGCAGTCGAACTCGATGGTGGCCCTTGGATGATTATTCCGGAAGGCAAACCAGGTGCTGGCCTGATCATCAAGGATGCCATCGCCGATGCGTTCCTGCAGCAAATCCTGTTGCGTCCGGCAGAATATGACGTCTGCGCCACGCTGAATTTGAACGGCGATTATTTGTCCGATGCATTGGCCGCACAAGTCGGCGGTATTGGTATCGCACCGGGTGCCAACATCAATTACGTCACTGGCCATGCCGTATTCGAGGCTACCCACGGTACCGCGCCGAAATACGCTGGTCTGGATAAGGTAAATCCGGGTTCGGTGATTTTGTCCGGTGAAATGATGTTGCGCTACATGGGCTGGACCGAAGCGGCCGATGCAATCATCGCATCGATGGACAAGGCGATTGCCAACAAACGCGTCACCTACGATTTCGCCCGTCTGATGGAAGGCGCCACCGAAGTGAAGTGCTCGGAATTCGCCGATGAAATGATCAAGCAAATGTAATTTTGTTTCGCTTGCGATGGAAAAGAAAAGAGCCGCGAAAACGGCTCTTTTTTTGTTGGCTGGGCACTGCCCATCGGCATTCAGGTGGGCGATGCCCACCCTACGTTAATCGGGTAATTCGGTTTTCATGAATTCCGGCATCATCAAGGCACCCTGGTGGATGCCGAGGTTGTAATACTTGGTCGCGAATGGTTTTGCCGAGGCATCGGCTTCTCGGAATTTCGTCAAATCGCAAGAAGACTTCGATGCAATCGTTGCGCTCCACCATCCGGTTGGATAGCAAGGTTGCGGAAACGGCAGGGTGCGGAAATTCCTGAAGCCGGCGTCGCTCATGGCTTTGCGCATATCGTGGATCAAATGCATCAGTGCCAGCGGCGATTCGCTTTGTTGCACCAGCAAGCCATCGGGGCGCAATGCTTTCAGGCAGTTTTTGTAGAAGGCTTCGTTGAACAGGCCCTCGGCCGGACCAACCGGGTCGGTCGAGTCGACGATGATCAAATCGATGCTTTCCGGCGCGGCGTTTTCCATATAGGCAATGCCGTCGTCGAACATCACGGTCGCGCGTGGGTCGTTGTTGCTTTCGCACAGTTCTGGAAAATATTTTTCGGCCATACGGGTGACATGTTCGTCGATGTCGCATTGCACGGCAGTTTCAACGCCCTTGTGTTTCAACACTTCGCGCAGTGTGCCGCAATCGCCGCCGCCGATGATGACGACGTTCTTCGGGTTGGCGTGCGTGAACAGCGGCGCATGCGCCATCATTTCGTGATAGAAAAAATTGTCGCGCGTGGTCACCATCATGGCGCCATCAATGGTCATGATATTGCCCCAGTCGGTGCTCTCGAACATTTCAATTTTTTGAAACGGCGATTGCACTTCGTCGAGTTTGCGCGTGATGCGAAAACCGATGGCTGAGCCGGTGTAGGAAAAGTTTTCGTAAAACCAGGTATCAGACGGGGTCATATCGAGCTCCAAAAGGTTAACCGCAGTCACGGGGCCGCGCATTGTAGCGAAAACGCAGCAAATGTGCGGATACAAACCGTTACAATACGCCCTCGTTTACTTTGCCGACAGGTTTTGCCATGACACCTTGGTCCTTAGCCCGCGCCCGCCAGACATATTCCGTGCCTTTCTGGAGCGAGGGTTATTTCGATATTAATGAAAACGGCGAAATGTGCGTGCTGCCGCAAGGACCCGATGGTCCGAGTTTGCCGCTGCCGGGTCTCGTTGAAGAATGTCGTGCCGCCGATTTGAAATTACCCTTGTTGCTGCGTTTTTCCGACATCCTTGGCGACCGACTCGGCAAGCTGCAGACGGCGTTTGCCAAGGCCATGAAAGATCTGAATTACACCGGTGGCTACACTGCCGTGTATCCGATCAAGGTCAATCAGCATTTAAGCGTTGCCGGCGAACTGGCTTCGCAAGGAGGCGAAGGTTTTGGTCTTGAAGCCGGTTCGAAACCCGAATTGATGGCAGTGTTGGGCCTGGCAAAAGCGGGCAGCATCATAATTTGCAATGGCTACAAAGATCGCGAGTTCATTCGCCTGGCTTTGCTCGGCCGCAAACTGGGTTTGCAAACTTTTATCGTGGTCGAAAAACCTTCCGAGCTCGATATCATTCTGGAAGAAGCAAAAAATCTCGATGTGCTGCCCGGTCTTGGCGTACGGATGCGTCTGGCTTCACTGGGCGCAGGCAAATGGCAGAACAGCGGCGGCGATAAAGCAAAATTTGGTTTGTCGCCAAGACAAGTGTTGAATCTGGTCGAACGTTTGAAGGCAGCGAACATGCTGGAAGCTTTGCAGCTTCTGCATTTCCATATGGGCTCGCAAATTTCCAACGTGCGCGACATTGCCAACGGCATGCGCGAAGCGGTGCGTTATTTCGTCGAATTGTCCGGCATGGGTTGCGGTATCCGCTTCATGGATTCAGGTGGCGGCCTGGCGGTGGATTACGAAGGCACGCGTTCGCGCGGTTATTGCTCGATGAATTACGGCCTGGACCAATTCGCACACAATCTGATCCAGCCCTTGAGCGAAGCCTGCGAAGAACACGACCTGCCACCTCCAATGATGATTACCGAAGCTGGCCGCGCGATGACGGCGCACCACGCGGTGATGATTGCCAATGTTTCCGAAGTGGAAGCCGCGCCGCAAGGTCGCGTGGTGGCGGTCGAAAAAAACGAGCCGATGGTATTGAAGCATTTGCGTGAAGTGCATCATGCACTCGACCAACGCCCGGCGCTCGAATTATTCCACGAAGCGCAGCACTATCTGACCGAGGGCCAGACGCTGTATTCGCTAGGCCAGATTAGTCTGGAAGAGCGCGCCAAGCTAGACGATATTTTCTATGCCATCGCGCACGGCGTGCGTGAAAGATTGATTGGCGAAGAAAAAAGTCATCGCGACGTGCTCGATGAACTTAACCAGCGCCTGGTCGACAAATATTTCGTCAACTTCTCCGTGTTTGAATCCATTCCCGATGTCTGGGCGATTGATCAGGTATTTCCGATCATGCCGATTGCACGCCTGAACGAAGCGCCGGATCGGCGTGGCGTAATTGCCGATTTGACCTGTGATTCCGATGGCCGCATTGATACCTATGTTGAATCGGAATCATTGAATTCTTCATTACCGATGCATTCACTGCAGGATGGCGTGAGTTATTGCCTCGGTATTTTCATGGTCGGTGCCTATCAGGAAGTGTTGGGCGACATCCATAATTTATTCGGCGATACCTATTCGGCGAATATCCGCATCAAGCCCGACGGCAACCATGAAATCAGCCAGACCCGCAAAGGCGATACCACCGATGTGATGCTGGATTACGTCGGCTATCATCTTGAAACCTTGCGGCAGCAATACCGCGATAAAATTTCGGCAGCCGGTTTTGCCGGCGAGCAGGCAGCACAAATGCTACAGGCGCTGGAAGACGGTTTGACCGGTTACACCTATTTGCACGAAGAGCATGTGTAGGACTTTTTGAAAAACTATCAATACCGTCTTCCCGACGAAAGTCGGGATCCGGAAGCCAGTACGAAGCAGTTTTTAAATTTTGCCTTGAACTGTGCTTCCGGGCCCCGTTTTTCAACGGGGCGACGGTGGTTTGATTTATAAAACAATTCGTCTTCCCGACGAAAGTCGGGATCCGGAAGCCAGCACGAAGCAGTTTTTAAATTTTGCCTTGAACTGTGCTTCCGGGCCCCGTTTTTCAACGGGGCGACGGTGGTTTGATTTACAAAACAATTCGTCTTCCCGACGAAAGTCGGGATCCGGAAGCCAGTACGAAGCAGTTTTTAAATTTTGCCTTGAACTGTGCTTCCGGGCCCCGTTTTTCAACGGGGTGACGGGAGCTTGATTTATAAAATAATTCGTCTTCCCGACGAAAGTCGGGATCCGGAAGCCAGCACGAAGCAGTTTTTAAATTTTGCCTTGAACTGTGCTTCCGGGCCGCGTTTTTCAACGGGGTGACGTGACTCGATGAAGTTGCCGGAGTGAAACGATGAGCGAAAAATTGAAAGCGGGTTTTATCGGTTTGGGTGCAATGGGCGAACCGATGGCGGGCCATTTACACGCAGCCGGGTTGCTGTCGGCTGTCGGCAATCGTTCGATTGCAAAAGCGCAAATGCTGGCGGAAAAATTCTCGGTCAATGCCGCACATGCAAGCCATTATTTTTCCGATTGCGATGCCGTGGTGCTTTGCGTCTCGCGCGATGCCGATGTACTGGAAAACGTGCATGCACTCGCATTGGTTTTGAAAGCAGGTGCCGTGGTGATCGATCATTCGACGGTTTCGATGGAAACCGCGAAACAGGCGCAAAAAATTCTGGCTGCAAGAAAGATCGGCTTTATCGATGCGCCGGTTTCCGGCGGCGTGGAAGGTGCGCGTAACGGCAAGCTTTCAATCATGGTGGGCGGCACCGTGGAAAACCTGGAAAAGATTCGTCCGGTTCTCAACGCCTATGCCGCGAAAATCACCCATATGGGCGATACCGGCGCAGGACAGGCAACCAAAGCCGTCAATCAGGTATTGGTCGCCGGTATTGCACAGGCGGTTTGCGAAGGCTTGGCGCTGGGTGAAAAACTCGGATTGAAACCGGAATTGCTGGTGCCGACATTGGCTGCCGGTGCCGCGGGCAACTGGTTTCTGGATAAACGCGGCGCCACGATGATGGCGAGTAATTTCACGCCTGGTTTCAAATCGGCTCTGCTGCACAAGGATTTATTGATCGTGCAGCAGATGGCTGCCGATGCCGGTATTCGTGCCAGCGTGATCGAGCAATCATTGGCTGATTATGCCGAGCTCATGCAACAAGGCTTCGGCGACGAAGATACTTCGGCGCTGATACGTTTGAAGCGCCAGAAATAAAATCAGGCGTTGACTTTCGAAGTATTGCGGCCAGCCGCTTTCGCGGAATAAAGCGCTTCATCGGCACGTTTCAATACGCTGTCGGCATCGTCATCGGCTCGTGCAAGCGCAATGCCGATGCTGGTCGAAAAATTCAATGCCGATTCGCCAATCATCATAGACGGCGACATGTTGCCGATGATGGTTTTTGCGATCTGCTCGGCTTCTGCTACCGAATGTAAATCTTCCAGCAGGATAACGAATTCGTCACCGGCAATGCGTGCCACGGTATCGGTTTGTCTCACGCTTGCTTTCAGGCGATTGGCAAATTCGCACAGGACGGCATCGCCGCCGGCGTGGCCGAAGCGGTCGTTGATGGATTTGAATTTATCCAGGTCAAGATAAAGTACTGCCAACGAGCCATGCCGTTTGCTGCGAGCCAGCGCTTCGGCCAATTTATCGTATAGGCGGTGGCGGTTGGCCAGCGTGGTCAGGGAATCGAATTGCGCGAGATATGCCATCTTTTCCTGCGCGCGCTGCAGTTTTGTCACGTCCTGCATCATCACGTATATGCCGATAACGGTTCCGTCTTCGTCCATATCGGGCACCGCATTGCCGCGGACATGACGCATATCGCCATTGTTTTCGACGTCGAATTCAAAATCAATCGGAGCGCCGGAAAATGCGTGTGCCATTTGTTTTTCAAGCAATTCAAAAGCGGCCTCGCCACTGACTTCGCGGACCGGACGGTTGATGATTTCTTCAACCGATTTTCCAAGCCAACGTGCGTGGGTGGCATTGTTGTAGCGATAAATGCGTTCGCGGTCGATATAGCAGATGGCAGCGGGCATGTTGTCGGCGATTAAATGCAGGCGGTGTTCGCTTGCCTGCAGTTTCAGCTCGGCTTGTTTCTGTTCGGTCATGTCGAAGGTCATCGAATAGAAACCGCGCACATGATGGTTCTGGTCGATATCGGGAACGTTATGCGTCCGGAAATAGTAGTGCTTCCCGGCAGCAACGGTGCTGCCTTCGAAGGTGACATCTTCGCCGCGAAGCGCAGCTTCGATTTGCGGGCGGATGATCTTGTATAAAGCGTCGCCCCGCACTTCGCGTACGCTGCGGCCAAGAATATTATCGACGCTCATGCCGAAGGTCGTGGCCGCCCTGGTGTTACAGAAACGGTAATGCTCGTCATTGCCGACATAGGAAATCATTGCCGGCAGGCTGTCGGTAATCGCGCGGATTTTTTCCTCGTTTTCCAGCAGGGCATTTTCAATCGTGCGGGTTTGTCGGTGTGCTTCGAACAAGCGCATGACAACGGTGGATAATTCTTTCAATGCGTTACGTTGATCTTCGGTCAGCGCCCTGGGAATGCGGTCGATGACACACAAGGTTCCCAGTTTGTAACCGGTGTCGGTCTCCAGCGGATGGCCGGCATAGAATCGAATATTGGGTTCACTTTGTACAAGGGGGTTATCGAAAAAGCGGCCGTCCTTGAAGGTGTCCGGCACTTCGAATAATTCGGCCGAGTGAATGGCGTGCGAGCAGAAGGCAATATCCCGGGGAGTTTCGCGTGCTTCCAGGCCCCAATTGGCTTTGAACCATTGGCGATGATTGTCGACCAGGCTGATCAGTGCAATCGGCGAACCGGTGATGGCGGCGGCCAATCGCGTGATAGCCTGAAACACTGGTTCGTGCGGTGTATCGAGAACGTCGTAAGCCAGCAGGGCCTCCATGCGTTCGGTTTCATCCGGTGTCAGTGGTGCAGCAATTGCCATATGGACGTTCTCCGGCTCTTACCGACCATATGGTCGCGCAAATATAATTGCATGCCGATGGTAATTGGAGATGAACAATAGACTGAGCCGGGAAATGTGTAGATGGTGTCAAAACAAGCTTAATTCACCGGTTCCCCGAGCAGCCATTCCATGGCCTGTTGCATATTGGTGAAGTGCCGCAAATTATTGATGCCCATGCTCAGTGAGCGCACCTGGTAAAAATCGAAATCTTCCTTGTTTGCGGAATGTTCCGAATACACCACGGCTGTGGTCAACTTGTCATTGATGCCCAGCTCTCGATTAATGCCGGGCAAATCGTAAATATCCAGCGTGGCAATGTCAGGTGTCATTTCGCGGTGATCAACCAAAAAGCGCTTGACCTTGTGTTCACGGGCAAACAGCAGCGCCTCTTGCGCCAACTTGATGAGGTCTTGCATGTTCATCACGCCGCTGGTGTGAACAAAAACATAATTTTCGGCTTCGTGATATTCAAACGAGAACGCCATCATTGACCTCGCTTTGCCGCAGACGAATCAAATACTACTTTACCTTGATTGCCTGCGCTTCAATGCCGTGGCTGGACAGGGCCTGTTTGGCCGATGAAAGCGCGCTGGCCGTACTGTAGGGTCCAAGGCGAACGCGATACACGGTAGTGCCGTTGATAACCGCGCTTTCAATGCGGGCAACTTCGCCGGTCATGGCGATGGTGGCTTTGAGATTGTCGGCTTCTTCGGCATTTTTGAATGCGCCTGCCTGGATCAGAAAACGTGATTCGGCGGCCGGAGCCGGAGCGTCAGGTTCTGCCGTTACGAGATCGGGCGTATTCGGGTTGGCAGGTGCGGCGTTCTTTTTTGTTTCCGCTTCGGCTTGCGCTTTCAGTTCGGCGTCGGGAATGAGCACTTCTTTTTCAGGCAGCAAAGTATAGAAATCGTATTTCGGTTTCGGTTTTTCGGTCGGCTCCTGGGCCACCGGTTCTTCGCTGTGGCTGACAGGTGCTACGGCTGCCGGATTGGGGGTGGGTTCGTCCTTGCCGCGGTTTTTCCAGGCATCGCCCAGGAAAAAATAGGCGGCAATGGTCAGGCCCAAAGCCAGGCCGATAAAAGCCCATAGCCATGCGGGCATTCCGCTGCTGCCACTGCCGCTGCGTTTTGCTTGTTTTCGTGAAGCCATTACATTGTCTCCGGCGCTGAAACGCCAAGTAAATTCAGACCATTAGCCAGCACTTGCTGGGTGGCCTTGCATAGACCCAAGCGGGCATGACGAAGTTCTTCGTCGGCGTTCAAAATAGGTTCTGCGTTATAGAAAGCATGAAAAGACGCGGCAAGTTCACGAAGATAATTGGCAAGAATTTGCGGCCCGCGGTGCAGGGCGGCAGCCTCAATCACTTCCGGATAGCGCATCAGGTCGGTCAACAATTCATCTTCCGCCCTCGATGTCAGCAATTTGCGTGCAGCAAGCGCAGCGCTGTCGTTGTAGCTAAGATTTTTTTCCTTCAGCTGGCGGAACAATGCACAGACGCGTGCATAGGCATACTGGATGTAGTAAACCGGATTGTCGTTGCTGCGGCTTTTCGCCAGCTCCAGATCGAAATCCAGATGCTGGTCATTGCTGCGCATGATGTAGAAAAAACGCGCGGCATCGGTGCTGACTTCTTTTCTCAATTCACGCAATGTCACGAAGCTGCCGGCGCGCGTGCTCATTTGTACGCGTTCTGCGCCACGGAACAAAATGGCGAATTGCACCAGCTGGATTTCGATTTTATCCGGGTCCAGGCCAAGCCCCTGGGCTGCCGCTTTCAAGCGCGCAATGTAGCCGTGGTGATCGGCGCCGAGAATATAAAGTGCGCGCTCGTAGCCGCGTTCGAATTTCGACAACAAATAGCCGAGATCCGAAGCGAAATAAGTGGTGGCACTGTTTTCACGCACGACCACGCGGTCTTTGTCGTCACCAAAAGCCGTTGCCTTGAACCAGGTGGCGCCACCTTCTTCGTAAAGATGTCCGTTGGCTCGCAGGGTATCAATCGCACGCTTCACATAGCCGTCGGTCATCAGGGAGCGTTCGGAAAAAAAGCTGTCGTGATGCACGCCAAACTCGGCCAGATCATTGCGAATATCGCTCAGGCACCAGTCCAGGCCGGAGTTGAACAAAATCCGGTAATCGGCGTCGCCCAGTAATTGTTTGGCGCGCGCAATCAAGGCATCGACATGCAGTTCCTTGTCGCCGCCCTGGCTTTCATCCGCGGGCAAGCCGTCGGTAATATCAATGGCGGTGCGACGTAAACGATCGCCTTCTTTTGCACGCAAACCGCGCGCGATATCGACAACGTAGTCGCCTTTGTAGCCGTTATCCGGGAAGCGCACATTGACGCCGCCCAGTTCGTGATAACGCAGCAATACGCTGACTGCGAGAATGTCCATCTGGCGACCGGCGTCGTTAACGTAATATTCGCGCTGCACGGTGTGGCCGGCCGCTTCGAGCAAATTGGCAACCGTAGCGCCATACGCCGCGCCACGACCGTGACCGACGTGCAAGGGGCCATTCGGGTTTGCCGAAACAAATTCGACCGTGACCGATTCGCGCGATTGCGCAATGCCGCGGCCGTAATCGCTTCCTTGCTCGAGCACGCGACGCACGGTACCCAGTCGGCAAGCTTTTGAAATAGTGAAATTGATGAAGCCCGGGCCCGCGATTTCGACTTTTTCAACATGCTGCGAATCACAGAAAGTGGCCACGATGGCTTCGGCCAGATCGCGCGGTTTCATGCCGGCAGGCTTGGCCAAAAGCAGGGCGATATTGGTCGCGTAATCACCGTGATCGCGTGATTTGGTTCGCTCGATAACGTAATCGGGCGTGGCCACGTCCTGCGGTAATTTGCCGTGGCGACGTAAATCCAGGATGGCTTGTGCGACGAGTTCGCGTAGGTGGTCTTTCACTGCGTCAATCTTAGGAGGGGATAACCGCATATTGTAGCGGTTGCAGGGCAGCTTGCGCTGTCATTGGGCTGTCATGTTTATTGTCTATTCTATTACTCAAGGGTTAGACACCCTCTCTTTTCAGCACCCGCCCCCGGGTCTAGAGCGCGCCGATTCTTCATGGATCGGCTTTTTTTTGCCTCAAATACCGGCGCACAATGTGGCAAAGGCGGTCATTACCGCCCTGCCGTCGCTGGCCGGGGAGTCCTTGAAATGGGCGATCAATGCGGCACTGGTGCTGCGTACTTTTTCGCTATTGGCAAGCTTTTGGGGGCCGAAAACACGCTCGGCTTCACGGCTGGAAAAACGGTGCAAATCGAAAAAATAATGTTGCTGGCCGTAAGACAGGAAGTTGAGCGCATGTTCGGCCGACTCGGGCTGGTCGGGGCTGAGCTGGCGTCGCATCAATTGTTCCTCGGCCAGCTGCAGTGCGGAACGCCCCAACAGGCTAAAGGTTTCGCCAACATTGGCCGTATCGATATCTGCCGCCAGTCGGCCCAGTCGTTCTCCGCGTCTGGCATCGGCGTCCTCACGCCAGGCCGGTTTCATGCCATCAAGCCACAAGCCAATGCTGCGGGCCAGCGCGCCGCCAGTCAGGTTTGCCGTGTCCGGGCTGCCTTCGCTTAGCCGGGGGTCGAAGGTGCTGCCGGCAATCATGAGTTCCAGGGCGACATAAATCTGGCGATCGGCGATCCGATCAAAGCCCGATTGTTCAAGAATCCGGAAAGTTTCGGCAATGCTGGCAGCCTCATTGCCGCCCACCGGCCCCGGTGCATCTTTGGGCTCCCGTTGACGCAGGTCATGGCAGGCGGAAAACACGATCAAGCTTAGCCAGTCTTCCGGCGGCATCGTTTCCAGTCCGCATTGTTCAATCATTCTGCCCAGGCGACGTTCGGCCAGATCCAGCACATGGCCTTCATTGTGATAGTGATGAAAGTCGTTGCCGAAACTGCCATGCCGCAGGCCCAGGCGAGCAGTTCCCAGCAGGGTGGCATCGGTATATTTCCGTGCATCAGTGCCACTGGCGATGCTTAAAATCCGGGCTTCAAGCCGGCTGATGATGTCGGGGCGATGTTCTCCCAGCAGGGCGCGTGCCGCTGCCACGTCAGGCAGCGCGGACTCACTCGCATCGGCTTGATACATCGTGGCATAACCTAGAATCACGGGCAGCTCATGGCGCGACGGCACATCGCCGCTATAACTTATACGACAATTCGTGCAAGAACCAGACATTTAGAGCATGCCAAGCTCCGCCATCGAAGTCGGCGGGCCATCGCCAATAATGAAATGATCCAGGCATCGAACATCGATCAGGGCTAGCGCCTGTTTCAGTCTGGCGGTCACGGCGCGATCTGCTGAGCTGGGTTGTGGGTTTCCACTCGGATGGTTATGGCCAAATATCACGGCAGCGGCATTATGTTTCAGACAGGTTTTCAGCACCTCGCGGGGATGCACCTCGGCGCCATCCAGGCTTCCGGTGAACAGCTCTTCGTAGGCAAGCAATTGGTGCTGGTTGTCCAGAAACAGGCAGGCAAAAACCTCGTGCTGGAGCGGACGCAGCCTTCTGGCGAAATACTCGCCCGCCTTGCGAGGGTCGGTAAGTGCTTCGCCGCGTTCGAGTCTTAATGCCAGATGCCGGGTACCTAATTCCAATGCCGCGACCAGGCTGCAGGCGCGTGCCGGCCCCAGCCCTTTCAGTTTTGCCAGTTCATTGGCAGATAAATCCAGCAGGCCGCGCAAGCCGTTTTGCAGGTTTAACAAATTGCGTCCAGTATCGACCGCCGATTGTCCTCGCTGGCCCGAGCCCAGAAAAATGGCAAGCAGTTCGGCATCGGACAAAAAATGCGCTCCGCGCGCCAGCAATTTTTCGCGGGGTCTTTCGTGCAGGGGCCAGTCTCGAATATGCATGACGAAAATTTACCGTGGCCAGATGGCTACAAGCATCGGGAAAGTCGGCAAATCGGGTAAGCTAAGCCCTAATTCGGGGTCGGAATATTCCTACGTGAGTGCATTAGCAGGTCAAAAAATCCTTTTGGGCGTCTGTGGCGGAATCGCGGCTTACAAGTCCGCCGATTTACTGCGACGCCTGCGCGACCAGGGCGCCGAAGTGCGCGTGGTGATGACGCAAAGCGCGCAACATTTTATCGGTGCGACGACTTTTCAGGCCTTGTCGGGCTTTCCGGTTCGCACCAGCTTGTGGGATGAAGCAGCCGAAGCGGCGATGAGCCATATCGAACTGGCACGCTGGGCGACCCGTATTTTGATTGCGCCTGCGAGTGCCAATTCGATTGCCCGTTTGGTGCAGGGCAATGCCGAAGATTTGCTCAGCACGGTTTGTCTGGCCAGTGATGCGCCGATAACGTGTGCGCCGGCAATGAATCGCCTGATGTGGGCGAATGCGGCAACGCAGGCCAATGTGGCCTTGTTGAAAACACGCGGCGTGCAATTTATCGGTCCGGCCGAAGGCGAGCAGGCTTGCGGTGAAGTCGGTGCCGGCCGCATGAGCGAGCCGCAGGAAATCATCGATGCCCTGGTTGCGCAAAGCTTGCCGCAAATTTTGGCGGGCAAGAAAATCCTGATCAGTGCGGGACCTACTTTTGAAGATATCGATCCGGTACGTTTTATCGGCAATAGAAGCAGCGGGAAAATGGGTTTTGCATTGGCTGCGGCAGCGCGCGCGATGGGCGCAGAAGTGACGTTAATCGCAGGCCCGGTGAGTTTGTGTACGCCATTTAATGTACGACGCACCGATGTTCGCAGCGCAGCGCAAATGCGTACTGCCGTGCTCGATGCCTTGCCGAATCAGGATGTCTATATCGGTGCGGCAGCGGTTGCCGATTTCACGCCGTCGAATAAAGCCACACAGAAAATCAAGAAAACCCAGGGTTGCCTGGATCTGGATTTGATGCCGACCGCCGATATCCTGTCGGAAGTTGCCGCGCATTCCAGCCGTCCGGCCTGTGTCGTCGGCTTTGCTGCCGAAACCGAACAGGTTGAGCATTACGCACGCGGAAAACTGGAGCGAAAAAATCTGGATTTGATCGCCGCCAACCATGTCGCCGGGGCGGGCATCGGGTTTGAAAGCGAAGACAATGCCTTGACGGTATTTTCAAAAACCGAACGCTTCGATATCGGCAAAAACAGCAAGTATCAGGTTGCCGCCGCACTATTGCGCATCATTGCCAAACAACTGGAGCCGAAGTCTTGAACTGCGAGATCGAATTGAAAATACTGGACTCGCGTTTAGGTAGCCAATTTCCTTTGCCCGATTATGCCACGGCCAGTTCGGCCGGAATGGATCTGCGCGCTTTATGCGAACAACCCATTACCTTGCAGGCTGGCGAGGCGCAGCTCATTCCGACCGGTATGGCTATCCATATTGGCGACCCGAATCTATGCGCCATTTTATTGCCGCGCTCCGGTCTGGGTCACAAAAACGGCATCGTGCTGGGGAATCTGGTTGGCCTGATTGATGCCGATTATCAGGGGCCATTGATGGTCAGCACATGGAACAGGAGCAGTACCGCTTTCACTATCCAACCCGGTGACCGTATTGCACAATTGGTGTTGTTGCCCATCGCGCGCGCGCGCTTCAGACAGGTGCAGGAGTTTGAGCAAAGTACGCGAGGCGACGGTGGCTTTGGTCACACGGGTGTACGGTAATGTTCGTACGCTACAGAATACCTTCAATCAATTTAACAATGCTTTGAAAGCCGGCGACGTGCAGTGATGATTCAGCACAGGGGAAACTTATGAAAAAACCTTCAATCGATTTAAATGCGCTCAAGGCAGGTGGCTGGCGACCATTGGCCGCCGTGCTGTGCGTATTGCTAGCGCTGTGGATGGTCTGGAAAGGATTTACGGTTTATTCCGGCCAGCGCCTGACTGAAACTGTTGAAGTCAAACGTGGCCAGGTGGTGCAGCTGGTGAATCCGGTCGTCAAGCGCGTCATCGAAAAACTCGATGTCAGCCGTGAGCGCAATACACTTGTTGCAGCGCTAAAGCGTGGTGACATCGAGGCAGCGCGGACGATTGTTTCCGAGGGATGGCCGGAGGTCGAGCAGGTAGATTTCTACACGCCGGACTTGAAAGAAGCCTATGTCGATTCAAAAACTTTCGGCTTCGGGAAATTGGGCGTTTTGGAAACGGCGCTCGATAAAAAAGCGACCTATCTCGCCGTCGCCAAAGATAATGGCGGCCCGCGCATGGCAATGGCCGCACCGGTCATGGATGAACAAGGGCAAATGTTTTACCTGGTGTATGTACGCCTGCCGGTCAAGGAGTTAATTGCCCCGATTGCCGATGCTGCCCCTGCCGGAACTTACATGAGTTTGCGACAAGGTCGTTACGATATTGCAGAAACCGGTGACGGAGATACCTTGCGAACTGCCATCGATATCAGGGCAGTGGAAATAGCAGGAACGCCATTCAAGATCATTGCGGTAGCACCCGATGCAGCAGAAGGCCTGGGCGGTTTGAAAGGCATCGGCGAATTCATCGTAGGCTTGTTGTTTTTAGTGGCTGGCCTGGTGGTATTCATGCTGCCCAAACTGTTGAAATCAAAAGGCGCGGCTGCCGAGGATGTTGTTGAAGAACAAACACTCGCGCAATTGCAGCAAACCGGCAACATCGAAAAACCGGTGGAAAAACAAGTCTTCGTGCGTCCGACCGAAGAGCGCGTTGCGGTTGCCAAAATCCTGGTCAATCGCAGTATTTTCCGTGCCTACGATATCCGTGGCGTGATGGGTGAAACACTCGATGCATCGATTGCAAAATTAATCGGCCATGCGGTCGGCAGTTTGATGCACGAAAAAAATATCCGCAGCATTGTGGTCGGGCGCGATGGACGTCTGTCATCGCCGGAACTCTCGCAAGCCCTGATTGACGGCTTGCGCATGGCCGGGCGCGATGTCATCGACCTGGGTCTGGTGCCTACGCCAGTGGTTTATTTCGGCACTTTCCATTTGCGCACCGGAACGGGTATTTCGATTACCGGAAGCCACAACCCCTCCAACTACAACGGTTTCAAAATCGTGGTGGATGGCGAGACCTTGTCGGGCGACGCCATCCAAATGCTGTATGCGCGAATTTCCGAAAACAAACTCCATCGCAGTGAATCGGCAGGCTCGGTGATGCCGCGCGATATTTCCGACGATTATGTCCAGCGGATCAGCAGCGACATTCAAATCGAACGCAAACTGCGTGTCGTCATCGATTGCGGCAGTGGTGCCGCCGGTGAATTGGCGCCACGATTGCTTGAAGCCATTGGTGCCGAGGTTGAGCCGCTGTTCTGCGAAATCGACGGTACTTTCCCGCATCATCATCCCGATCCCAGCGATCCGGACAATCTGGTGTCCTTGATACAGGTTGTGCAACGCACTGGTGCCGATATCGGTTTGGCGCTGGATGGCGATGGTGATCGCCTGGGTGTGGTTACCCGTTCGGGCGAAATGATTTATCCGGACAAATTATTGATGTTGTTTGCCGCCGATGTGCTGGAGCGCAATCCCGGCGCCTGCATTATTTACGACGTCAAATGCACCAACTTGTTGCCGACACATATTTTGCGATACGGCGGCAGCCCGCTGATGTGGAAAACCGGGCATTCGCTGATCAAGAGCAAGATGAAAGAAACCGAGGCTGAACTGGCGGGTGAAATGAGCGGCCACTTCTTCTTCCGTGAACGCTGGTATGGTTTTGACGATGGCCTGTATGCTGCTGCCCGTTTGCTGGAAATTCTGGCTGCCAGTTCCGAAGACGCCGACGAAGTATTTGCGGCGCTTCCCAAAAGCGTATCCACGCCGGAAATCAAAGTACCGGTTGCAGAAGGCGAGCAGTTTAGTTTCATCGAGAAATTCGTGGCGCAAGCCAAATTCGAAGGCGCACGCATTTCCACTATCGACGGCTTGCGCGCCGATTGGGCTGATGGCTGGGGTCTGGTCCGCGCATCCAATACGACACCGGTCCTGGTGATGCGGTTCGATGCAAAAGACAACGAAGCACTGCTGAGGATCAGATCGGCATTCCGTCAACAATTGCTGACGGTAGATCCAAGTTTGAGTTTGCCATTCTAAATTTGCCGCTACTGGCAATACGCAGATGAAAAACGCGGCCTTGGCCGCGTTTTTTTATTGTGCGTTATTCGGTTGCGGCGGAGGCGGAGCCGCCGGAGCCTGTGTGGCAGGTGCCGGCGAACCGGCAGGCGCTGGTGTTGTGCCGGTTCCGCGCAGCTCGCGATAACGTGCAAGAACCGCGGCGAATTCGCTTTCCATGGCTTTTACATCGTTGCGGCTGGTGACTTGTGCCGCCTGCTGGTTTAGCAGTTCGGCATGCATATCCTGAATCTGTTTTGCACGCCCTGCATCTACCGGACGTTTTCCCAGTTCATCCTCCGAAGCCTGGGCAAGCATGCCTGTCAGGCTGCCACGAATGCTCTTGATGCTGATGTCGGTCGATTCAATCGTTTGCTGTAAAAGATCGATGCGTTCCTTGTAGGTACGACGTAAATCATCTTCGGTGGTGTAGTTGATCATCATCGCGTCTTCAATACGCTTTTTCTGTTCCGCATCTTTTTCCGCATCGGCTTGCGCAAGGGCTTGTTGCGCTTGTGCCGTGCGTTCGGCTTCGGTCAAGGCGCGATCAACGTTGCCGGTACTTTGACCCTTGTCGTTGATTTCCTTGCGTGCCTGATTGACGGCCTCTGGCGGCAGCTGATCACTGATTTGCACTTTGCCGTCTTTATCAACCCAGCGATAAAGTTTTTTCTTTTCCTGCGCATTCAAGCCACCAGCCAATAATGCCAGGGCGATGGCCAATGCAAGCGTAGATCGAATATTCATGTCAGTTCCTCAAGCCTCATTTCCATACTGCGAACGATACGCCACTAAAGCCTGTTTGTAAGCCTGCAGCAATGGATTTTCCCCGGCCATTTGAAGCAGTTCGGATAATCCGGCAATCGCCAAAACAGGCAGGCCGAATTCAGCGGTAACTTCCTGTGCCGCCGAGCGCGAACCGGTTTGGCCGCGCTCCTGTCTGTCCAGTGCAATCAGGACACCGCAGGGTGTGGCGCCGGCCTGTTTGATGATTTCGATGGATTCCCGAATGGCAGTGCCGGCAGTAATCACGTCATCGACAATCAACACGCGGCCCGACAATTTCGCTCCCATCAAACTGCCGCCTTCTCCATGGTTTTTTGCTTCTTTGCGATTGAACGCGACCGGAACGTCCCGGCCTTCGGCGGCCAGTGCCACCGCCAAACTGGTGGCAAGCGGAATACCTTTGTATGCCGGCCCGAACAGCATGTCGAATTCAAAAGCATGGCTGCGCAGGGTTTGGGCGTAACACTGCCCAAGCCTGGCAAGCGAGCTACCTGAATCAAACAGGCCGGCATTGAAAAAATACGGACTGATTCGACCGGACTTCAGCGTGAATTCGCCAAAGCGAAGCACCTGTTTTTGTATGGCCAGTTCGAGGAATTCACGTTGGTGGGTAAGCATGGGTGTGAGAGGCCGAGAGTGAGCGGTGAGCGGAAATCATGGTTCCGGTGTAGTGCAATTATAAATCATCGCCAGTGTTGCGGCGAAAGCCGGAGCATTTGCTAAACTCCAGCGACCGCCCACTGTTCAAGCTTGTCACCTATGAAAATCATCAGCTTCAATGCCAACGGCATTCGTTCTGCCGCCACCAAGGGTTTTTACGATTGGCTGGCACTGCAGAATGCCGATGTCTTGTGTCTGCAGGAGACCAAGGCGCAACGTGACCAGCTTGACGACAGCCAGTTTCATCCGCCCGGATACCATAATTTTTTTCGCGATGCCTCCACCAAAAAAGGCTACTCCGGGGTTGCCATTTACTCGAAGAAAAAGCCCGACGAGGTTCGCACCGGTTTGGGCTGGGCAGAGTTTGACGAAGAGGGCCGCTACATCGAAGCCCGGTTTGGCAATCTGAGTGTCGTATCGCTGTATCTGCCATCGGGGTCGTCCAAGGACGAGCGGCAACAATTCAAATTCAAAGTGATGGATTGGATATTGCCGATCTATCAGGAATGGTTGGCCAGCGGACGCGATTACGTGATTTGCGGCGACTGGAATATTGCCCACACACCAAAAGATATCAAGAACGCCAAATCGAATGAAAAAAATTCCGGCTATCTTCCGGAAGAACGCGCATGGCTGACACAATTGTTCGAACAGCATGGCTGGGTGGATAGTTATCGGCATCTAAAACCGGAAGGCCAGGATTACACCTGGTGGAGCCAGCGCGGTGCCGCACGCGCGAAAAATGTCGGCTGGCGCATCGATTACCAGGTGGTTAGTCCGGGTTTGAAAGATCGCCTGAAACATTGCGAGATTCATCCCGAGCCGAGATTTTCCGACCATGCACCCTATGTGGTGGAGTTCAAATGAACAGTCCTGAGTTAACAGAGGCAGGCACGAAGAAAAAAATGTCCTTGCCAACATTGCACAGGCTTCTTGCGGTGTTGGTCTTGGGGTTCGCGTCGGGGCTCCCTCTGGCGCTGTGCACCGGCGCTGCCATTCAAGCATGGCTGACGACCGATGGTGTCGATATGGCAACCATCGGTTTTTTTGGATTGGTCGGCGTGCCTTACACGTTCAAGTTTCTCTGGGCACCATTGATGGATCGCTTTGACCTGCCCGGATTAGGCCGTCGACGTGGCTGGCTGGTCCTGACGCAACTTGCGCTGGCCGGCGCCTTGTTTCTGATAGCACAATTCAATCCTGCTGCCCAGGCGACGAGTTTTGCGCTTGCGGCGGTATTGATTGCTTTTTGTTCGGCCAGCCAGGACATCGTGCTGGATGCTTACCGCACGGATTTGCTGCCGCCGCAGGAGCGTGCGCTCGGCGCGTCGCTGAATGTATTTGGCTATCGTCTGGCAATGACCATTTCCGGCGGTGTTGCCATGCTTTGGGCTGCGCAATGGAATAGCTGGGCAAAGGTTTATAACGTCATGGCCGTAATGATGGCGGTGTTCTCGGTATTTTCGTTGGTCGCTCTACCAAGGCTAAGGGAATCGATCCAGGTTTTTTCAGTATCGAAACCTTCACGGGATTTGATCGGGTTCATGGCAATGCTGGCTGGCGTGGTCATTGGACAATGGCTTGCTAAAAACCTGCTCACCCTGGCAGGTATAGATCCCGATTCGAAAAACGACTGGCTTCGGCTGACATTTCTTCTCGCCGAAGTTGCCTTGGCAATGGCGGGGGCATTCTGGTTTGCACGATTGGCCCGCTTCGAAACTTTACTCGGTGCGCTACGCAGTTATTTTAGCCGTCCATGGGCGTGGCAGTTTCTACTGCTGATTATTTTCTACAAACTGGGCGATGCTTTTGCACTTAGCCTGACCACGCCATTCCTGATCAAGGGCCTGGGTTTTTTGCAGCAGGAAGTGGGTATCGTCAATAAAGTAATCGGTATCTGGTTAACCATTCTCGGGGCTTTGATGGGCGGCTTTGTGATGTATCGCGTCCGTCTGGGCAAAGCGTTGCTGATATTCGGCGTTTTGCAACTGACGGCAATTCTGGCTTTTTATTATCTGGCCGTCGTCGGCAAAAATGCCTGGGGCGGTTTCACGCTGCCGCCTTTCGATTTCGTCATTGTCAAAGCTGCTGAAGCCAGCCGTGTTGACTATTTAATGTTGTTTGCCGTGGCGGCGGAAAACATCACCAGCGGCATGGGAACGGCTGCCTTCGTGGCTTTGCTGATGGCTCTTTGCAATAGCCGTTTCTCGGCAACGCACTATGCATTGTTATCGGCATTGGCATCGCTGGGACGGGTATATGTCAGTCCCTTGTCGGGTGTATTGTCCGAGACCTTTGGCTGGCCAACCTATTTCCTGTGTGCCATTGCCATCGGTATTCCAGGTGTGCTGGCAGTCTGGTTGATGCGAAAGCAATTGTTAGCGCTTGATGAAGATACCCAAACACAGTTTTGAATTTTTACAGGTCGGGCAGCTCTTGGTGTAAATGCGCCGAGTGTGATCGATAATAATTTAGATGCCGCTTTGCCAACTTGGGCGTAAGCTACTAACAATATATTAAGCTCCGACACATTAACCTACCGATACGAAACTTATAAACCCCGCGCATGGCCGATTTTTTACTACGTGATATTGATGACCGCGTTGCGAACCGCGTGAAGGAAATCGCGCGGCAAAAAGGCTGGCCGCTAAATGATGTTTTACTGCACTTGGTGAAACAGGCTCTGGGTTTGGTGGAGCCGGACCCACCGCCAATTCCGGGCGATATCGCGCGCCTGAACGGCGCCTGGAACGAGGAAGAGTCGCGCGCTTTCATGGAAGCGATGAGTTCGTTTACCGGCCTGCCGGACGATGCCCCTTCCTATATGCAAAATAAAGTGGGCGACAAGCAGGAGCCCTGAGTTGTGCGGCATTCCGGCGTGAAGCCGGATTCAAACTTGCTTCGGATATACCACGCCCAAAACCCGCAAGCCTTTTGCTCCGGTAACGGCTGGTAGGTTACCGGGCCGTTTCGATAATGCTTCCCGTGCCAGCCATGCAAACGCGGCGGCTTCAACATAGTCCGGATCCAATCCATACGCAGAACTTGTATCGATTTGCATGGGTGTGAGCAGATCATTGAGGTGTTGCATCAGCACGGGGTTGTGGCTACCGCCGCCGCAGACCAGTAAGCGCTGGCAAGCCGGCATTTCATTTCTCAATGCGTTGGCGATCGTATGTGCGGTAAGCGCCGTGAGTGTGGACTGCACGTCGGCGGGTGAAACATCCAGCCCCTGCATTTTTGATTCCAGCCAGGCCAAATGGAATTGATCGCGGCCAGTCGACTTCGGTGGCGGCAACGCAAACCAGGCCTCATCCAGACAGCGCCGCAATAATTCGGCATGCACGCTTCCGGCGGCGGCGAATTCACCATCGACATCATAATTTTTATTGCGATGTACGCGGCACCACGCGTCCATCATTCCGTTGCCAGGGCCGGTATCGAAACCACGAACCTGGCCATCACGCGGTAACAAAGTCAGGTTCGCAATGCCGCCGATGTTCAAAATTGCACGGTTTTCATCCGCATTGGAAAACACGGCGGAGTGAAAAGCCGGCACCAGCGGTGCGCCTTGACCGCCGGCCGCAACATCGCGTCTGCGAAAATCGGCAACCGTATCGATACCGGATTGTTCGGCAATAATGTGGGCGTCACCCAATTGCATTGTGAATGGATGCGCGCCGTTGGGTCCGTGCCGCAAGGTTTGTCCGTGCGAACCAATAGCCGTAACGGCATCAGCTTTCACGCCGGCGTCTTGCAGGCATCGCCGCACGATGGTGGCAAAGCATTGGCCAAGCTCGGTATCCAGGCGACCTACCGCATCCAGATGAATTTGCGCATCGGTTTGCGAGAGTGCCAGAAGATTTTTTACCAACGCTTCCGGCAAGTCGTAGGTGCGTGCAAAGACAACTTGCAATGTCGGCTGGAAACGAATCAGTACGGCATCAACGCCATCCAGGCTGGTGCCCGACATCAGGCCAAGAAAAAGCCCGCTATCAAAAGCGGGCGTTGCGGAATCTTTATTGTTCATGCGAAATCTTTAGCGTTTTGCAAATTGCAGGTTGTGTTCCATGCTGTCCATTTTGGCAATCGCCGGTGCAATGGTTGCCTTGAATGAAGCGAGCTGTGGACCCGATAAAGGTTGCGGCTTGGGCATTGTGACTTTCAGTGGATTGACTTGAATGTCCTTGATCCGGAATTCGTAATGCAGATGCGGGCCCGTTGCCAAGCCCGAAGCACCCACATAACCAATCGTAACGCCCTGGTTTACATGCTGCCCCATTTTGTATTTACCCCACGCCGACATATGGCCATACAAGGTGCTGCGACCTTGGCCATGGTCAATAATGACTGCTCGTCCGTAACCGTTTCTCCAGCCCAGAAAGCTGACGCGACCATCGCCAGCCGCCATGATGGGCGTGCCCGGAGGTGCAGCGTAATCAACACCCTTGTGCATGCGCATGCGGCCCAGAACCGGATGATTGCGCATGCCGAATGTGGAAGAAAGGCGACCGAATTCAATGGGAATACGCATCAGCACTTTCTTCAGTGGCTGGCCATTTTGGTCGAAATACTGGGCTTCGCCATCTTTGGTGAAGCGGTAGGCGGTGTAGGTTTTTCCGCGCGTCACGATGCGCGCTGCCAGCACGGCACCGTTGTGCATGCGTTGGCCTTCGCGCCACTGGTCTTCGTAGACCACGTGAAAAGTATCGCCATCGTTCAAGTCTTCAACGAAGTCGATATCGTATTTGAAAACATCCGCCAGTTTATTGATGGATGAAGTCGTCAGGCCGGCCTGTTTGGCATCGTAGGAGAAGGATTTTTTTATGACGCCGGAAGCAATTGCGACTTCCTGGTCGACTTCACGGGTGATGACATTTTCCTTGACCTTGCCATCTTCCATCGACAATTCAATGCGGGTGCCTTCGTCACGATCGAAACGCAGGGTTTTCAGTTCGCCATTGGTATCAATTTCAAAAGCCAGCTCTTTACCCGGGCCGATTTTTGACAGATCTTTGCGGGCGCCCGGAAGTACCATCATCTGACGCATCGTTTTCAGGGGGAAATTATGTTCCTTGAAAACATGCGTGAGTGTCTGGCCTTTTTTCACCAGAACATATTCCCAACCCGTTCCGGCATCGGCATTTTGGGATTTTCTGGCTTCAGGCAAAGCAAGCGAAACATTTTCCTTCTGCAAAATGCTCGCAGGTTCACGCATCGCATTGGCCATGCCTGGGGCAATGGCGATCACCATGGTGCCCACTACACTAAATACACCGGCGACAAACCAATGCTCATGAGTCCAGCGCGAGAGCGCGCTGCGAATTTTTGGATGAGGCAAAACGAACTCCGTCGGCGAAACCGGCCAAGGCTAGACGGCCAGAGTTAAGCAAGATTAAAAGCCTGCGTCAAACCCTTGTAATTACTAGCTTTTTTGTTAAGAAAGGTTTAACTTTTACTTAACTTCACGTCCCAGACAAGGTTCGTGATTCAATAGCCACTTTTAATGGCCCAGGGCCAAGAAATCATGACAACTATCGCAGAAAGCCTTGCCCTGATTGGGCGGGGTGCAGAAGAAATACTCAAAATCGAAGAACTTGAAGCACGCTTGAAGCTCGGTCGCCCGTTAAGAATCAAGGCAGGTTTCGATCCAACTGCGCCGGATTTACATATTGGCCATACCGTTCTTTTAAACAAAATGCGCCAATTCCAGGACTTGGGGCATACCGTCATTTTCCTGATTGGCGACTTTACCGGCATGATTGGCGACCCGACTGGAAAGAATGTCACTCGCAAGCCCCTGACTCGCGAGGATGTGCTGGCAAATGCACAAACCTATGCCGACCAGGTGTTCAAAGTGTTGGATAAAGAAAAAACCGAAGTGCGCTTCAATTCGGAATGGTTCGGCAATATGACCGCTGCCGACATGATCAAGCTTGCGGCACAGCATACGGTTGCGCGCATGCTGGAGCGCGATGATTTCAACAAACGCTTTACCGGGCAGCAACCGATTGCGATTCACGAATTTCTGTATCCGCTGGTTCAGGGCTATGACTCGGTCGCATTAAGATCGGACGTTGAATTGGGCGGTACCGATCAAAAATTCAATTTGTTGATGGGCCGCGCATTGCAGGAGAATGCGGGCCAGCCACCGCAAATTGTATTGACCATGCCGTTGCTCGAAGGTCTGGATGGTGTCAACAAGATGGGCAAGTCGCTGGGCAATTACATCGGCATCAACGAGCCCGCGAATGACATTTTCGGCAAGACCATGTCAATCTCCGATACCTTGATGTGGCGCTGGTTTACGCTGCTGTCCTTCGAAAAATCCTTGAGCGATATCGAGCAGATGAAGCGCGATGTCGAGGCAGGGCAGAATCCGCGCGATTTCAAAGTACAACTTGCTCGCGAGTTGGTGGATCGCTTTCACGGAGCAGGCGCGGGCGATGCCGCAATCATTCACTGGAATGAGGTTGTCAAAGGCGGAGCAGTGCCGACCGATTTGGTGACGCAGGATGTTGCAGTGGCCGAAGAAGGTGTTCGGCTTGGCGCGTTATTGCGCGCCGCAGGTCTGGCGCCGTCTGGCGCGGAAGCAAATCGCAAGATTATCGAGCGCGCCGTGAGAATCGATGGCGTGATAGTCGATGATCGAGAAATAATTTTTCATGCCGGCCAAAGCTTGCTGTTACAGCTTGGCAAGCGTGGATTCGCGAAAGTAAATCTCGTAAAAGCTTGAGCTTTCTAAATATAAAGCTTTTCAAAAACATCATTTACCAGTTAGTATGAGAACCCCTTTGCAGCAAACGACTGTTTGTTGTGACGCGGAGCAGCAAAAAATTCGGTTTTCACTATTGACGACCCGATTTTATGCCCTATAATGTGCGGCTCCCTTGAGCGAAATGCCTCGGGACGGGTTCTCCGGAATCCACGTACTATGATCTTTGACAGTGTGCGCAGGAAATTTGTGCGGGCGTCTGTAGAGCGGAGTGAAGT